>Ga0207675_100000597_pt1 | contig 35284 bp, 40 predicted proteins | sample KBSSwiS42_FD_184305 | JGI IMG/M metagenome (GOLD analysis project Ga0207675, IMG submission 184305) | Switchgrass rhizosphere microbial communities from Kellogg Biological Station, Michigan, USA - KBS Switchgrass S4-2 (SPAdes) (version 2) | ecosystem: Host-associated > Plants > Roots >...
AACATCGATAGAAGAGTTGACTCAGAATATCCAGGCAAAATCGGGATTGGATCTGATTGATTTTATCCTGGAAGACATTCCACGGTTCAGGCAGAAATTGTCCGACCCACAAAGTTTTGGTGTGATCATGACTTCTATGAATGCTTCGGCATGGATCAATGAAAAAATGAAGGAATGGTTGGGTGAAGTAAATGCCGCAGACGCGCTTTCTCAGTCCGTGTCAAACAATATCACGTCGGAAATGGGACTGGCACTGTTGGATGTCGCAGATAAGATTCGTCCTTTCCCGGAAGTAATTGATTATTTACAAGATTTAAAAGCCGACAATTTTTTGGATGAGTTGGCTAAGATTAATGGCGGAAAAGAAGCCCGGAATGCCATCCAGTCATTTCTCAATAAATACGGAATGCGATGTGCTGGAGAAATCGATATAACAAGAACACGGTGGAGTGAAAAGCCAGCTACACTTGTTCCCATAATTCTTGGTAACATTAAAAACTTTGAAATGGGTGCCGCCAACCGGAAATTTGAGCAGGGGAAGCGGGAAGCATTGAAAAAGGAAAAGGAATTGCTGAACCGGCTGAAGCAACTGCCGGATGGTGAACAGAAGGTCAAGGACACAAAACGTATGATCGAGCTGATCCGGAATTTCGCTGGTTATCGTGAGTATCCAAAATACGGCATTGTTAGTCACTACTTCATTTACAAAAAAGCGTTGTTGAAAGAAGCGCACCAACTCGTACTGGCCAACGTTCTCCATGAAAAGGAGGACATATACTATCTGAGTATTGAAGAACTTCGTGAAGTCGTACGCACAAATAAACTGGATTACCAGGTCATCATTCAACGAAAAGAAGAATACCAAACATATGAAAAACTTACTCCGCCACGCGTTATGACATCGGATGGTGAAGTCATTTCGGTCGAGTACAAACGGGAAAATCTCCCTGGCGGGTCGATTGTTGGGCTGCCTGTTTCTTCCGGTGTTATAGAAGGACGGGCACGCATAATTTTGAACATGGAAGATGCTTATTTGGAAGACGGAGATATACTGGTCACTTCATTTACTGATCCCAGTTGGACGCCATTGTTTGTATCCATCAAAGGCCTCGTTACCGAAGTTGGTGGGCTCATGACACATGGAGCAGTAATCGCACGTGAATATGGCTTACCGGCCGTAGTAGGAGTGGAGAATGCGACCAGGCAAATAAAAGATGGGCAACGAATTCGCGTGAATGGAACAGCCGGGTACATTGAACTCCTGTAAAAGGAGGTGAAAACAAAAAACTTTAGACTCAGCTTTATCTATAAGTTTTGATTGAGTAGCTAACATCAGGTGCATGTCTAGCCATTTTCCTCCCGGATCACTTCTACCAGTGATGCCCAGTCCCATTCCGTACGACCACGATTATGATTAACCAGAAAACGGTTCCTCACGAGGTCAGCAAGTGGCAGTGGCGTATTGGTTTCGTCGGCCAATTGTAAAGCAAGTCTTGTATCCTTTAGGCCCAACTGTGAAGTAAACCCTGGATTCTTGTAAGTTCTTTCCACAATTATCTTTCCATAATTTTTGTAAATAGGACAGTTGAAGACCGAATTGCTGATCATTTCATAAAAATCAATTGCAGAACCGCCCGCCCGTTCCAACAGGTTGAATGCTTCGCCCATTGCCTCCATTGCTGCCATAATTAGAAAGTTGTTAGACACTTTCACAGCTGCTGCTGTGTCAGCCGTGTTTCCAAACTCAAAAATTTTCGCGGCTCCAAGGGCCTGCAAAATGTTTAAAACACCCGTTTTATGAACGGTATTTCCCGAATAGCAGGCAACCAGGTTGCGGATCTTTGCTGCTTCCGGACGACCAATAACAGTGGCAGTGCAATAGTCAATGCCTTTTTCATTAAAAGCCTTTTCCAGCCGCCGCGCCGTCGAAGGAGCGATAGTGCTTAAACAAACATGGACGCTTCCAGGTCTCATCTGTGCAATCAATCCATCATTACCTGATGATATTGCATCAACCGCACTGTCATTGGAAACAATGGAAAAAATCAAATCGCAAGACTTTGCCAACGAAGAAAGAGAAGTATGCAATTGCGCCCTTTCGGAATAGGCCTTCATTTTCTCCTGCGTGCGGTTATATACATGGGTTGTGACATTTTTTTCAATCAAATTGTCTACCATAACTGTACCCATGTTACCCAAACCAATAAAACCGGTAGTCATAAAATTTTGTATTAGCTTAGACAAAGTTAATTTTAATTAACTTGTTAATCTCTGCGCGGAAGTCTGTAACCTCCATCCCAAATGAAAATTGATGATACCTATGTTAGCGGCCATTATTCGGAAGAAAGTTCATAATCTATAGAATCTTAGCAACTAAGCTCTAGCTCGCGTTAAGGCATCCTGGCACTAAAGTTCGAATGCTATCATCAACATTACATACAAAACTATGCTCATGAAGAAAGTAATCGCTTTGATTTTAGTCCTTTTATTTCGCTTTCTGCATTCTCATTCTCAAAGTACTCCGTCAGACGCGATCAAAAAATTCATTGACTACTATAATCCGGTGATTGCTTTTCAGCACGCCCTGGTAATTGATGGAACCGGCAATAAGCCCTTGCCAAACCAAACAGTTATTATTAACAGTGGGACAATTTCATGGATAGGTCCTGATGAGAAGGCACAAATACCTAAAGATGCACAACTACTGGATCTCACCGGGAAAGCATTGTTACCCGGATTAGTGCCACTTCATGAGCATATGTATATCTCCGCTTTTTCCAATACCGAGGGATTCCTTCACTTGAAGCAACTTCCCATAACATTTCCGAAGCTCTATCTCGCAGCTGGCGCCACAACTATTCGCACAGCCGGAAGTATTGACCCCTATGAAGATCTTAAAATAAAAACGGACATCGACGCTGGAAATATGATAGGACCTGCTATCGATGTTACCGGACCTTATATTGAGGGCCGCCTTGCATTCTTCCCTCAAATGAACCAATTAAAAGATTCCATTGAAGCGGTCAAGTTTATTAACTATTGGGCTGACCAGGGATTTACCTCGTTTAAAGCTTATATGAATATTGATAAGCCTACGCTGAAAGCCGCGATCAATGCGGCACACAAAAGAAACCTGAAAATGACCGGCCACCTATGTTCGATAACATATAAAGAAGCTGCTGAATTGGGAATTGACCATTTGGAGCATGGTTTTTTAGCGAGTACAGATTTTGTCAGTGAAAAAAAGGAAAATGAATGTCCACCGGAGAATGCAGAAAATACATTAATGAAATTAAACCTTGAATCAGACACCATCAAAACCCTGATTCAGTTCTTGGTAAATAAAAAAATTGGAATCACCTCCACTCTTGCAGTATTCGAAGGTTATCTTCCAACTGCAAAAGTGCTTTCTCAAGATGTGCTGGCCTATTTTGCTCATGATTCCAGGGAGTATTATTTGAATGAGTTTGCCAGGATTAAATGGGATGATTTTGGTAAAATATTTCTTAAAGCCGCCAAAATGGAGAAAATGTTTTCGGACGCTGGCGGATTATTGACGGTTGGAACAGATCCTACAGGAAATGGAGGTGTCCTGGCCGGCTTTGGAACATGGCGTGCCATTGAATTGTTGGTAGAAGCCGACGGTTTTTCTCCTCTACAGGCTATAAAAATTGCAACTATGAATGGTGCCATTGCATTAAACCTGGAAAAAAAAATTGGGAGCCTGGAAATAGGTAAACAAGCAGACTTAATTGTCATTGAAGGTGATCCGTCTAAAAATATTAGCGATATAAGAAAGATAAGTTTAGTATTTAAAAATGGTATTGGTTACAGCTCAAAGAGGCTTTTTGAGTCAGTGAAGGGAAAAGTTGGTTTTTATTGAATAACAGATTCAACATGTCTAATGGATATTGGTGATTGTAGTCGACATAGCCGGAATCCATAATTTCGCTAGTTCCCAAAGAATATTCGTTAATCAACAGGCCGGACCATTGAGATCTGATAGCAGGACCTGGTTTCAACCGTCGATTAGACTCTCTGGTTGCGTCCGTCGCCGCATTTTTCCACCCGGCAGCTTTCAAATAGTTAAATTCATCAACTGTATACCGAATTTGAGCAGCGTTTAACCGCTTTGGAGGCTCTTAGTCTTAAACTCGGGTGGCTATGTCCAAACAATTTTTACTTTTCGTAATGTTCATTATTGTATTCTCTGACCTGCATGCTCAGAAAGGCGATAATAATTTGAGCGTAAACGCCGAAACAGCCATCCCAATTTTTCAGAATGACCTGGGGTTTGGACTTTACTTTAAAGGTTTGTATGGAATTGGCAAATCTGCCCAACTGACGCTTTCTGCAGGAGTTTCAAAGTTTAATTCAAAGAATTCTGTTGAAACTGGAAAAACAACAACCCGGTTGATTCCATTTTTGTTTGGATACAAACACAATATCCAAAGATTCTTTTTTGAACCAAGAATTGGAATAGGGGAGTTGGGAGGCAAAGAATCGCTCGATGGTGATTACGCTAGACAATCAGTTGCGGCAATGTTTGCCGGCATCGATGCAGGATATAAAATTAACCGGCTAAATGTGGGCATTAATTTTTTAACAGCACACGGAATTGAAAATGCCTCTGCCGGCACCTGGCATGATAAAAACTTCCACTACACAAGTATTTTTATAGGTTACGACCTTTTTTCAAAAGCAAACTATTAGATCCTTAATTTGAAAGGAAAATGCAACCAAAGAATTATACCGGGCATTATTTTTCTTCCCTGGCATATAATTTTCTTAATTCTGTCTTCGCATTTTCCAAAACCTTTTTCCTTTGTGCTGGCAAATTTTTTCCGCCCCTGTTCTCGTAAAAATTCAACATGCTCATTGCCGACTGAAATGGTCCCGCCTTTTTTCGCTTGCTTTTTTCCGCGGAAGCTTTTAATGAAGCTGCGATCTTCTTAGCACTGCCTGACTTGAATATATTTGGCTCGAGATCGAGGGCATTACTCGTTTCGTTCACATGTTTTGACCACTTTTTTGCGGTGGCCCTTTTCGAAGGTTTTTTTGTTGCAGTTTTCGTAGTTTTCATAAAAAATAATTAACAAAGATCATCGGGGAATTTCGAATCAAAATTGTGCCATTTATTCGCCGCTCGCCTGGAAGTCTGCGTTTCCGTCGACGTGGAAACCGTTACTAACGGGCAATTATTTTTGTGGAAAAACTTCCGTCTTATCCGTGATGACGGAAAATACTTATGAAATTCCAGACAAACATAGACGCAATACTAATGCTGATTCGGGGTTTTATTTGCCAGGCCTGAATAAAATCTGCTTGAAGAACAACCTAAAAAAATATTCATTCAGTAAACAGAGAGGATTTAGTTACAGACTTCCTATACTCGATACTGGCACCTTTCGTCCAGCAACCAACATCCGGAGCAAATTCTTTTAACTTTAGTAATTTGATCCTTGATAATAATCACAACAAAAAATTCAGCCATGAAGAAAATTATCTTATGTCTTTTGCTGACAAGCGCAAATCCACATATTAAAGCACAAACTATGACAGGTTCTGATACAAAGGACAAAATCATCTTTGCTGTCGGGGGCGAGTTCAGCAAGGAATATTTGCAATATGTCATTGGCCTGACTAAGAAGCAGCAACCAAAGATCTGTTTTTTACCTACCGCAGCAGCTGACAACCCATATGCAATTAATTATTGGTATGAACTGTGTCTTGGCCTTCCGGTTATACCAAGTGTGCAACGGGTTTTTGTTAACTCTTCCCCGGGACAGAAGAGCTTTGAAGAGAATTTATTAGCAGTGGACGCAATCGTTGTGAGTGGAGGAAACACTTTAAACATGATTGCGATCTGGCGGGCGCAGGGAATTGATACTGTCCTCCGGAAAGCGTATGAAAAGGGTGTAGTGCTTGCGGGAGCAAGCGCTGGTTCCCTATGCTGGTTTAAAAATGGCCTGTCCGATTCGCGCCCCCAGGCATTAAGCATCGTGGAATGCCTGGGTTTCATTAATGCAAGCCATTGCCCACATTATACCAGCGAAAAAAGCAGGCGGCCACTTTATTTGCAATATATCGAAAAAGGAGAAATTCCCGCGGGGTACGCTTGTGATGACAAAGCGGGAATGTTATTTGTGAACGGAAAGCTCACAAAAGCTGTTACACTCAACAAAGACGAAAACGTCTACTATGTTTCAGTAAAAGACGGTAAAATCGAGGAACAAAAATTACAGGTTGAAGTAATTAAATGAAATTTTTAGGTAATAACAACGGTTTAATGCTAGCATTTAAATATAACGTTTAGTTAATGGTACAACAGGATTTTGCCAGAACAGTGGTAGATGTTCTAAAAAGTGACAGCAATACGATCGGATTGGCGGTCGCCGGTTCATGGTTAACAAATGAAATGGATGAATTTTCGGATCTCGATTTAATTCTCGTCACCAAAGAGAAGGTTTCTGGCGACTTAACAACAATGTTGCACTATGCAAACCGCTTTGGGCAGTTCCTGTCAGGATTTACTGGCGAACACGTTGGTGAACCGCGGGTATTGATCTGCCTGTACGACAATCCACTTTTGCATGTTGACATAAAATTTTTAACGCTGGATGAATTTCGTTACCGGGTTGAAACACCGTTTATTTTACTTGATAATGACGGTCAGCTAAAAGCCATACTTGAACAAACCGAACCAAAGTTTCCTTACCCGGATTACCAATGGATCGAGGACAGGTTTTGGATATGGATACATTACACACTTTTGAAGATTGGTCGCGGTGAGTTTATCGAAGCCTTTGATTGCTTTGGTTTTTTAAGAATGATTGTATTTGGGCCCTTGCTTCATATCAAGAGTGGTAATCTGCCAAGAGGTGTTCGCAAAGTTGAAATGCAACTGCCACGAGCGGACCTCGACCTGTTATTAACCACCTTGCCGAAATATTCAAAAGCTTCACTTTTGGAAGGTTTGCAAAATGCAGTTTCACTTTACCGCAAATTGAGGGACGCTTTGTATTCAGCGGCTATTGCCAGGCAGATTGAAACAGAAGACAGGGTGATGCAATATTTTGACAAAATCAAACGACATTAAAGAGCAACCACCTCCCAACCATGGCTTCCCACAAAAACTTGTCATTATTACCTGCCATCATAGTCTCTTCACTTGGATACTTTGTGGACCTCTATGACTTGCTTTTATTTAGTGTGGTGCGGACGACCAGCCTGGCAGATTTGGGTGTCGGCCAGGACAACATTTTAAATGTTGGACTGAATCTTTTAAACTGGATGCTAATCGGTATGATGTCGGGAGGTATTGTCTGGGGAGTCCTCGGTGATAAAAAAGGAAGGCTTTCGGTTTTATTTGGTTCCATTTTTATTTATTCGGTTGCCAATTTTTTGAATGGCTATGTTATTTCAGTTGACCAGTATCGGATTTTAAGATTTATATCAGGCTTCGGGCTTGCGGGAGAATTGGGTGCGGGGGTCACACTGATCAGTGAGCTGATGAAGCCGCAAAAAAGAGGATATGGCATTATGCTCGTCACCGCTGTGGGGATGTTTGGAGCTGCCTTCGCTGCTTACATCGGGCAACATTATGACTGGAGGTTTGCGTACAAACTGGGTGGCGCTATGGGATCAGTACTGCTATTTCTTAGAATAAGCGTAAAAGAAAGCTCTGTTTTTAAAAATGCCATGGCTAAAGAGGTCACAAGAGGAAATTTCTTAAATCTCATTACACGCAAGCACCAAGCATTTAAATTCGCAAAACTGATCATCTTAGGTCTGCCTATTTTCTTTGTGATCGGTATATTAGTTACTTCTACCCTGGAATTTGCAAAAGAATTTGGTCTTCAAACATTGCCTGCTACCGGCATTGCCGTAATGGTTACGTATATATCTATTTCAATTGGTGACATTTTATGTACCGTGGTAAGCCAGGCCCTGCGAAGCCGTAAAAAAGCTGTTTTGATCTTTCTTCTTGTTACTCTGTTTGGAATCCTTTTTTATTTATTCTATCCCGTGACAAGTCCTTTTGGATATTATATAAAATGTGCCCTGCTCGGAATAGGGGTGGGGTATCTATCCATATTGGTCACGTTCGTAGCCGAAAACTTTGGCACCAACAACAGGGCAACAGCTACGATAGCTGCTCCCAACTTTATTCGCGGGCTATTACCCATTGCTATTTCTCCTGTTTTTCTTTTTCTTAAACCTTCTTTAGGGTTGATTAGCAGCGCAGCCGTTGTGGGCATTGTCTCGGTTATCATTCCACTGATTACACTTTTGTTCCTCGAAGAAAGATTCGGTATCCATCTTGATTGGACAGACTCTTTTTGAGCCTTTATCGGTGCTGGTTAGCAAACCGGTTATCAAAATATCGAAAAAAAAAATTTGTGTAGTTAGATGACTACATATATATTTGTAGTCAAATAGCTACATAATGATTATCAGGCGAGACGTATTCCAGGCGATAGCCGACCCCACAAGACGAGCTATCCTTGTGCTGGTAGCCACGCAATCCATGACTGCAGGAGCCATAGCTGCAAACTTCGACACTGCGAGGCCCACTGTATCAAAACATCTTCAAATTCTCACCGAATGCGAATTGCTGGAGCAGGAACAAACCGGCAGAGAAGTTTTTTATCATTTCAACCCAAAAAAAATGAAAGAAGTAGCCGACTTTATCGAACCATTTCGCAAAATGTGGGATGACAGATTTGATAAGTTAGAAAACATCATGAAAAAATATAACCCCGATAGCAATCGGGGAAAAAAATAGAATGTCATGGAACGAAAAACTAAAGTCAATGCCGGAGACGGCCAACAGGACATTGTAATTACAAGGGAGTTTAATTTGCCATTGGAATTACTTTTTAAGGCCCACGCAGAAGCTGAGCTTATTGAGCAATGGATGTCGCATGAATATGGAACAACAAAGTTTGTCAAGCTCGAAAGCAGGAAACACGGAAGCTGGCAAATGGAAACGACGGATGCCCAGGGTAAAGTCGCTTTTCGTGCCAACGGAGTAATTCACGAGTTTGTTCCCAACCAAAAGATCACCCGGACTTTTGAAATGGAGCATTCGCCATTTGGCGTACAGCTTGAGCTTTACGTATTTGAAAAACTTAGCGATGATACGAGCAAACTGACCATGCATGTGATATATGAATCAGTGGCACAAAGAGACCAGGTGCTAAAGCTGCCCTTCTCGCAAGGCCTGAACATGGCACATAACCGGTTGCAGGATATAGTTAGTAAATTAAAATAACATACCATGGAAAAAATAAATCTACCTGCGGTGCCTTTGCAGACCCTTCGGCGGAACAAGGCCAGTAAAATCATCTATTGGATTTCCACCATTTGGTTGGCGCTGGGAATGGTGTCAACCGGGTTGGTACAATTAACAAAACAAGTAGCGGAGGGCGCTACAGCACCGCCCGGAGTCTGGGGTATTACAAAGTTGGGTTATCCCATTTATTTTCTTACCATAATAGGCGTTTGGAAAATCCTGGGAGCTATAGCCGTTCTGATTCCCAAATTTCCTTTGCTGAAGGAATGGGCGTATGCAGGCTTCTTCTTTATCATGTCTGGGGCTGTATTTTCACATATCGCAGTTGGAAGCTCCATAAATGAATTCATTCCGTCGTTGTTGCTTCTAACCCTGACCTGCGTATCCTGGTATTTCAGACCTTTGAGCAGAAGAATCATTCCGGTAACTATCAACTCCGTTAATCAATAAATGAAAAACATGAATCCCAAAGTTGATTTCTTCTTTGATAAGGAAACAAAGTGGCAGAAAGAATACGAGAAGCTAAGAAAGATTGCCCTGGATTGTGGGCTGGACGAAGAATTGAAATGGGGTTGTCCCTGTTATACTTTTCAGAAAGTGAATGTAGTTCTGATTCATGGATTTAAAGATTACTGTGCTTACCTGTTTTTTAAAGGTGCGCTACTGAATGATCCGGATGGTATTTTAATCCAGCAAACGAAAAATGTACAGTCAGCCCGGCAGATCCGGTTTACAAATGTCCGGGAAATAACTAAGATGGAGCGGGTCCTCAAGGCCTACATCTACGAAGCGATTGAAGTAGAAAAAGCTGGTTTGAAAGTGAAATATAAAAAAACGGAAGATTTTAAAATCCCTGACGAATTTCAGACTAAGCTTGATAAGCTGCCCGCCCTAAAAAAGGCGTTTAATGCGTTGACACCCGGAAGGCAAAGAGCCTACATTTTTTATTTTTCCCAGGCCAAACAATCCAAAACCCGTGAGGAAAGAGTAAAAAAATATGTGAAGCAAATTCTCAGTGGAAAGGGGCTGGAAGATTAGTTATTAGGATATTTTGATATTAGATTAATCTAAAACCATGAGCGATACTATTAGCACAAAGAAGAAGCTGTCAAAAGAACAGCGAGATGAATTATTGAAAATATTAAAAGCCCGTTTTGAGAAAAACATGGGCCGTCACAAAGGAATCGGGTGGGCCAACGTACAGGCCAGGCTCGAAGCCAATCCCAACAAATTATGGATACTCGATGAGATGGAAGTAACCGGAGGTGAACCGGATGTTGTTGGACAGGATAAGAAAAGTGGTGAATATGTTTTTTATGATTGTTCAGCAGAAAGCCCGACGGGACGAAGAAGTATTTGCTATGATCATGAAGCGCTGGAAAAACGAAAAGAACATAAACCTGCAAACAGTGCTGTTAATATGGCTGATGAAATGGGTATTGAGATTTTGACTGAAGAACAATATCGCGAACTTCAGAAGCTTGGCAGTTTCGATACGAAGACGTCGAGCTGGGTGAAGACCCCTGCTGAAATCAGAAAACTGGGTGGCGCGATCTTTTGTGATCGTCGCTACAATCATGTTTTCACCGCGCACAACGGTGCGGATTCTTATTACGCGGCCAGGGGATTTCGTGGATCACTGAGGGTGTAAGTTTGGCGGATATTATCAAGTCAATTGAACCGATGCGCTTTAGGAATGAAAATTGCATTTCAAAGATTGTTACTTCGAAGCGTGAAATTCTCTTAATAAGCCATCGCGACCAGTGATCATGAAAGCGTTTATCTATCATCATTACGGAAGCGCTGAAGTACTGCAATCCGCAGAACTCCCCAGGCCAATTATCCATGGCAACGAAATGCTGGTAAAAGTTGAGGCAGCCGCACTCAATCCCAAAGACTCATATCTACGTGAGGGAAAAGCACGGATTCTTACTGGCAACAAATTCCCAAAGCAAACCGGGTTTGATTTTTCTGGAACTATTGTAGCGGTTGGTCAGAAGGTAAAGGACTACAAAACTGGTGATGACGTCTTCGGTTTTCTCAATTACCTGAAAGGCGGAACCTTAGCTGAGTACCTTGCAGTGCGCCAGGATTGGCTTGCTCACAAGCCAAAGGCACTCACCCACACAACCGCTGCGTCAATACCGTGTGCTTATTTGACTGCATTACAGGTATTGAGAGATCATGCAAATATTAAAAAGGGTAAAAAGGTTCTCATCTATGGGGCATCCGGCGGGGTTGGGACGGCAGCCATTCAATTGGCAAATTATTACGGCGCCGAAGTAACTTCCGTAAGCAGCTCTAAAAATAAATCATATTGTGAACAACAGGGTGCAGCCATCAACTTAGCATACGACAAAGAGGATATCCGGAGTTTACTGAAAAGCGATTATGACCTGGTATTTGAAGTTTATGATCAGCGTGGAAGGTTATACGAACAATTAAAAACTTTTATAAAAAAATCCGGACTCTTTGTCACGTTATCACCTTATCCCGGCGCTTTTTTGAAAACGCTGGTCTCTTTCATTTTGCCGAAGAAATTTAAACAATTCATGATTCGTACAAAAACATCTGATCTTTTATATCTTGCTGAGCTAGCCGTAAACAAAAGCATTATTCCCCGGATTGAAACGTTTAAATTTAACGAAACAATTAGCGCGTACAAGGTATTAGACAGCCACCATTTAACTGGCAAGATCGTGATCGAAATAGACAGATAAATATTTGCGCAATCACATGGCTATTCTCCGCATTAGATCTGTGTTTTCACCCGGGTATTTCCATGCTTTCAAGCTATTTCGTTACTCGTACATTTAAAAGTAACTTTATACAAACATCAAAATTGTTCAGAATATTATTGGCGCCAAATGCAATACCGGTATCTAAAACCACATCCCCTGCTGTCACAATACGTGAAAACGGTTTTGATTGCGGAGGGTTTTGCAAAGGGCGATGATAACCGACTTCCCCTCTTTACAAACGGAATGCCGGCATTGCTTTTAAGAACTGCAAAAAGCCCAACAGGTATTGAAGACATTTTGCAACTCTCCTTATTTGGAAAATCAACACTTGCGGAGGATTGGGTTTTGAAGAAAAATGAAACCACGGTTGCTTATATCTTCAAGCCATTCGTCCTGGCAACTCTATTCAATGTTCCTGCTGCGCAATTAACAAAATTTCCGATCGCACTTGCCGGCTGGAATGCACATAAAAACAATGCACTTAAAACTCAGTTGGCTTATGCTGCAACTACAGAACAGAAAAACGAAGTATTAGAAAATCTGATCCTGTTTCAATTGGAACAGCAACAAAAAGAATGCGAAATCATCACACATTCCACTGATAAAATCATGCTCAATTCCGGCAAAGAAATATTATCGGAATTGCTGAAAGAGTTAAACCTCACAGAACGGACTTTTCAACGGATATTTAAAAAGTTTGTAGGCGTTACACCCGGTCAGTATAGACGTATCTGCCAGTTTAAGCATTCATTCGATCAACTAAGAAATGGTCAGTTTGATAACCTGGGTGATGTGGCCTATAACACTGGTTTTGCTGATCAAAGCCATTTCATTCGTTCCTTTAAAGAATTTACCGAAATTACGCCCAAGGTATACAGGAAGTCGGGCTTAAAACGGAAATAGCGGTATGACTCAAATTAAAATAATTTGAACCACAACTTGTCCCGTACTTGATACGGGATAGGACTTAGCACGCAATAGGTGTCACATAGTCTATGTGCTTTCCTATGTGCCTATCCTTCTATGTGGGTCACAAAAATATCAGAACACTCGACTTTCAATTTGAAACACGACGGAAAATAGCGATTTTGTCGGTTTTATTCTATTTTAACGGTATTGCGTGCCTATACCTTTACGAAAAATTATTACTATGAGCAGAAAAGAGAAAATCACGCCTTGTCTTTGGTACAATGGCAACGCCGGTGAGGCCGCCGATTTATATTGTTCCATTTTTACAAACGCGAAAATTACATCCCGTTCGCCAATTGTAGTTGGAATGAATGTGTCAGGTCAAAGCATTACGCTATTGGATGGGGGACCTATGTATCAACCCAATCCCTCAATTTCTTTATTCTATGTCTGTGAAAACGAAAAAGAACTGGATCGTGTGTGGAACGGGCTCAGCAAAGAAGGTGAGGTTTTAATGGCACTTGATAAATATCCATGGAGTGAAAGATATGGGTTCATTAGCGACAAGTTTGGAGTAGCATGGCAAATTTCCCTGTGTAAAATTGAAGACGTGGGCCAAAAGATCACACCCTGCCTGATGTTTACCGGAAAGCAATGCGGGAGGGCTGAGGAAGCGTTGCACTTCTATTCCTCCGTTTTCAAGATCTCAAAAACAGACGGGATACTTTATGAAGATCAAAACAAGAAGCTGGTGAGACACGCACAGTTCGCGTTGATGGGGAATAAATTTATGGTTATGGACAGCGCGGGCCCGCACAAATTTACATTTAGCGAGGGCGTGTCGCTGACCATCCATTGTGAATCGCAGGACGAAATCGACTATTATTGGCAAAAGCTTACTGAAAGTGGCGAAGAAAGTATGTGTGGATGGTTGAAGGATAGATTCGGTGTTTCGTGGCAAGTGGTGCCAGTTGTGTTGGAAAAAATCATGGGCGACCCTGCTAAGGCCGGCAAAGCGGCCAAAGCATTTATGGCCATGCGGAAACTGGATATTGAACAAATTGTTCATGCAACACTGGAATAGGAGTGGGAGATACAAGCCGTAATTTCTACATTTGTATTTCCAAAAAACCACTATGGCAAAGTCGGAACGACCTTATCCTTTCATCAAGGTATCATCCGGATCTGGTCCGTTTGAAATGATTTTTAGAAATGCTCCAAGACTTGTTGCATTCTGGATCTTAGTGATATTGAGCAGCCCGGGCTTTTCACAAAAAGAATCGTCGGCAGAACTGACAGATTTTACAGGCAAGAATTATAAGCTTCAGTATCCGGCATCATGGACGCTCGATACTTCAAAGTCATTCGGGCCGGCCATATTCTTTTTTTCGCCATTGGAAAACCCGGAAGATAAATTCAGGGAAAATATAAATGTTTTGGTCCAGGATCTTCACGGAGAAGACATCAACCTTTCACGATACAAAGAAATTACCGACAAACAGGTAAAGGACCTGGCTTCTGATGGCGAAATTCTTGAATCCTCCATATTGCGGAAGAATAACCAGGAATTTTATCGAATAACGTATACAATGTCACAAGGTAAATTGAGGGTGAAAATTACCTCTGTATGCTTTATACAGAATGAAAAAGCTTACCTCTCTACGTTCAGTGCAGAGACCGATAAATATGATGCTTACAAACCAACAGCCGAAAAAATCCTGGCGTCGTTTAAAGTATCGAAATAAAATATTGATATATTTCTTTTATTGCCTGCCGGTCCAGATTTCTCCCGGCACTCGCTTTTCAATTTAAATTAGCGCCCTGACAATTTCACGTGATTTGCTGCTACCTTTAGTTGCCTACCTTTATGCAGCGACTATCGGGTCTGAGTGAACATTAACAAGGACATCAACTGGCTCCCTCATTGGCAGCACAATACCCGAAGAAAATTTAACCTTCAAATTGAATTATGAAAAGGAAAATTTTCATTAGCATGGCTATTTTAGCCGTGGCATGGATTGGGTACCGGGCTTACCGGATCGCCACAACCCGCTCTCACAGTCCCAAAGAAACTGTTGTATTCAACAATAATGGCCTTGATATATCTGTCACATATAGCAGACCATATAAAAAAGGCAGGCTGATTTTTGGAGAAGCGAAAGATCGCGCATGGCTGCCAAAGGGCCAATTCTGGACTGATGGATTCAGGCTTTTGACCGGATTGCCGCGTACAAAAGGCGCCCTTGTTCCCAATGGAGTTTATTGGAGACTAGGCGCCAATGATGCTACGGAAATTAGCTTCAGTAAGAACATTGATTTTGCGGGAAATCCGGTCAATGCAGGTAGGTACCGGATGTATGCCGAACCCAACCGCGACAATTGGGACGTCATACTAAATAGTGAATTGGGTAAATTTGGATATCACGAACCTGATCATTCATTTGATATTGTTACGGCCAAAGTACCGGTTGAAACAAACCCGTCGGAAACAGAGCAATTTACCATCAGTTTTAACGAGGATTCATCCGGATTAAAAATGAATTTCAAATGGGATAATACCCTGGTGCGGATACCAATTCAGACCAGGTAGGGATCGATGGGATTTAAATTTAACGGGTGTGAAGGCCGTAGGCGCCCGTTTGCAATGATCAATACAGCCCGGCTATTAACTTCCGGCGAAGGGTGTTCCAAAAATTCCGACCGCAAGTTCCATCCAGATAAGAAGCAGAACCAGGATTATGGCGCCACAGATGACAATGCGATGCACCGTCTTTTTCACTTTTCTCAATACAAGTTCACACGACAACCCGGTTCCGAAAAGCAGGACACCTGCCACAGCAAAGTCAACGGGAGACCAATTCACTTCCGGTGAAAATTGCATTGCTATTAGCGGTATGAGTAGTAGTACCGCAACCGTGGTTAAAATCCCCGTAAGTCTTTTGTTTTGTATAGTCATAAAAGTTAGTTGAACAGAAAAATAGGTTTATATAAGGTTAAACCAAATCTACTATTGATTTCTCAAAGCACTTTGGATTACAAAGTTAAATAAAAGTACTTTGCATTTCAAAGTAAATGATCAAAAAGTTTTCAGAATAGGTTAGAAAAGAGGTCCACGCCGCTTTTCTGCGACCTTAGCCGTCGAGGGGGCCTGTTAAAAATAAAAATCATTTTTTTTAGCTTTACTGTCTCATCTGACATTAACATTAAGAACTACGTGTATGGTTCCAGCGAGGAATTTTCCAAACTGCCTGGGCGTTAATCCACATCACAAACTATCGATACTGGCAGTCGTTTTTACAGCAGGATCTTATTTGGATTCGTCATGTAATGACGAGAAAGGTGCTAATCCAGATTCGACCATGCATGAATTAACCGGGTCTTCGTTGGGAGACCAGGTTTGGTCTGCAGCTAACCTGGATGTGTCGAGGTTCAGGAACGGCGATTTAATTCCTAATATTAATTTCATCAGAGACCACACCATATGGACAGCACGGGATATTGCGGTAGCGTGTTAACTAATTATTACAATCATGAAACTAAAAGCAGTACCGGAAAATCTTTTGGAAAGGGTTGCCCTGGCATTGAACCTTGCGCCCACACCAATGTTTGACACGCAGATTGCATTTACTAGTGCAAGAGCGATCATGGCAGCCGCCGAATTGGACATTTTTGAGACATTGGGAAAGAGCAGCAGGACATTTAAGGAAATTGCCAATAGTTGTAAGACTCATCCCGATGCAACCAAACAATTACTCGACTGTCTTGCCGGTATCGGTTATCTCAAATGGAGTAAAGAGACCTATTCACTAAGGCCGAAGTATTACAAATGGCTTTTAAAGGATTATCCTTCCAACATAATAGCTAAACTACGTTTCCAGTTGAGTGAATGGAACTGGGTTGGAAAGATGGAAGATTATGTCCGAACCGGCGAACCATTGGATTTGCACTCCGTCATTAATGAAACGGAATGGGCGAACTACCAGCAAGGCATGCGGGACCTATCAGTGAATGCTTCAAAAGAACTTGCAGCAAAAATGAAGTTGCCCGCAAACACATCCAGGATGCTTGATATCGGCGGGTCGCACGGGCTTTACTCGATCGAGCTATGTAAAAAGTATCCTTCACTATCGAGCACCATACTTGAATTGCCAGGAGCAATTAACAGCGCCAGCATCATGGCGGCGCAAGCAGGACTGGGAGATCGTGTGCAATACAAAGCCGGCAATGCACTCATCGACGAACTAGGTGAGGGCATTTACGACTTGATTATGATTAACAACGTCGTTCATCATTTTACCGAAGCACAAAATATAGCTCTTGCTCAAAAAGTCGGCCGCGCATTGAAACCTGGAGGTAAATACGCGGTGGGTGAGGTGATCAGGGGAAAGAAACCCGGCGAAGGCGGCGCCATTGCCTCAGTCGTCGGACTTTATTTTTCATTGACCAGTGAATCGGGAACATGGTCCGTTGAAGAAATCAGTTCATGGCAACAAAAAGCAGGATTGAAACCGCAAGATCCAATCAGTTTAATGACGCTTCCGGGATGGAGAATGGTGATGGCAACAAAATAAGCATTCAAAAAGTTTTTTCTAAGCTGAAACGGTGTCCTTTGCCACCGTCTCTTTCGCGGAAGGACGAATGATGAGCCGAAGTGTGGGATCATCTGTGATAAAACTCCAGAACCAATTGAACGTAAGCTTCAGTTTATTACGAAAACCAACCAGGGGAATAATATGAATGAACAACCATAACAGCCATGCAAAAATTCCCGTAAAAGAAAACTTCGGCAAATCAACGACAGCTTTGTACTTTGAAATTATTGCTGCAGATCCTTTGTTGCTGTAGCGGAAAGACACTAGTGGTTTACCGCGCTCAAGTTTTCCTAAGTTCTCAGCTAACAGGTTGGCCTGCTGAATCGCCACTTGTGCGAGTTGCGGATGCCCTTCGGGATAGTTCTCATCACTGGTTTGGAAACATTGATCACCGATAACAAAAATATCATCGTAACCTTTCACCATGTTGACAGCGTCGACAATGATTCGTCTTCCTTTTGTAATGGTTTCCGCTGGTAGTCCTTTCACCTCACGTGCTATTACCCCAGATGCCCAGATCAGTGTTGCGGAATTTATTGCCGGGCCGCTTGACAGTATCACTTCATCATTCACATAGTCTTTTACAAGTGTGTTCAGCATTATTTGAACTCCCAAATTACTCAGTACATCAAATGCCTCATCCTGGGCTCTTTTACTCATGCTGCCGAGTAATGTTGGCGATCCGTCGATCAGGTAAATCTTTCCCACCCGCGACGAAACTTCCGGGTAGTCCTTAAATGAAATATTCCTGGCCATTTCTGCCATCATGCCTGCCAATTCTACTCCTGTAGGTCCTCCGCCTGCTATAACTATATTGGCCAAGCGCTGTCTATCCTGGATTGACTTGGAACGCACCGCCTGCTCCAATTTCAGAAGAATATGGTTGCGAATGTTCAATGCATCATCGATCGTTTTCATTGGCAGAGCATCCTTCATTACGTTTTCGTTACCAAAGAAATTACTCTCAGTGCCCATTGCCAGAACCAGGTAATCATAGCTTATGTTGCCGTTTTCCGTTTCAATAGTTTTTGTTTCCGGGAAAATCCTTTGAAGATTGCCCATGCAGAAACGTATGTTTTGGCGGCCCTGGAACATTTTCCGAAACGGATAGCTAATATTGGATGGCTCAATAAACGCAGTGGCTACCTGGTACAATAAAGGCGGAAAAAAGTGATAGTTGTTGCCTACTACCAATTTTACCTGGAAATGCGGACTCTTTGAAAGTGTTTTCGCCAGCGTAAGTCCGGCGAAGCCGCCACCAACAATAACGACTGTTTTCATTGTTCGGTTTTTCAATTTTTGATCATGCTACAATTATCCTGCCCTTTTTGTCAACAATTATGTCAGCCTTTCGGTTCTGGCCTTAGTTATCAAAAGGAATGAATAAAAATATCCCTCAGTAAGTTTTGGCTAATATTGCAATGTTTCAGGTATGATCAAGTATTAAAGGTAATAAGGTCTTTCTTCATTTTGTAACACTTGTTACCAAGGTAATAAGGTAAAAAGCTAACTCAATCGTCACCACAGAAGGACTTGAATCACGTTTACTCCTGCCGCCCACTTCTTTATAGACACGATTGACATTAAAAGCCGTATAGAAGTAATCGCTGATCATCTTTGGAAGATGGTAGCCAGGGCAAAATGAAGTTGCAGATCCACAGAAGCAGGCCTGGCACAATTTTCATATAGATTTACCCGAAAACTATCAAGTCAATTGTTATGTTTTCAGAATTCCTTATTAATACTATCTTCAGGAAATATTCCTTTAATCAACGGCACAAAATTTATCAAATGGCAACTTTTTTAATTGAAATTCCCCATTCGGAAAACACATTTGAGTGCAAGCAAGTAGTAAAATTATTTGTAGAATCTGGTTCCCATTTGTTAGCAAACGCATTTTGGGGTTGTAAATCCGGAGTCCACAAATCATGGTTCATTAGCGATTTTAATAGCAAGGAGGAAGCGTTGCAAATTGTTCCTCCGTTTTTGAGACATAACGCAAATATTATTGAGCTGATAAAATTCGACAAAACGGATATCCAGGGGTTCGCCGGATCAGTGGGGCATTGAGTTTTGTAAAACGAGACTGGACTCAAATTAATTGAACACTGAGAACATCAAAAGATCTCCGTCACGATAGTAAAAAGGATTTTCAATTAGAACTCCTGATTTTATTCAGCGATACCGTGTTTGCCATTCGTTGCAACTCGAGCGAACCTATTCCTCCCACATAAGCCTTGTTAGAAGGCATCCACTAAAAGTCAATAATTTTGATATATTTTGGCAGAGACAGTATAAATCTCCAAACAGTTACTTATGAAACCTACACATTTTTTTGCCATCTTGTTTATGAATCTTCTTTTAAGTTTTTCCTTTGTACAGGCACAAAACCTGCCACAGGAGGTAAAGGATTCTTTTTTTTGTAAAGTGACTATGGTAGAACTCGATGGCAGTTACGTAGGTGATTGCAAAATGGGATTGGCAAATGGGGAAGGGACAGCCCGCGGCCTTCATCGTTATACCGGGAAGTTTAAGGAAGGGTTGCCAAACGGTACCGGGAATTATTATTTCAGCGATTCTCAATACTACAAAGGCAGCTTCCAGGATGGCAAAAAAGAAGGAAAAGGAGAAATGCATTTTACAAAGGCATCTCTGCCCGATAGTGTTGTAGCCGGGTTCTGGAGTGGCGACGAATACAGGGGAAAGAAATACATTACTTACACCTTTAGTACAACCGAACAGTTTGATCTAAAGGAAATAACGCCGTCGGTTAACAGCGGTAATACGGTGTCCATCGAAATAGCTACAACTTCAGGCACGCCAAACGGAGTCTCGGCACCCGGCTATATTCTTCAACTTTCCGAACTTACTTCTCCGACATCCTGTATCTTAAAAATTCAATCCCGGTATGAAAGCAGCTATAAGAGTTATGCGACCTACGAGCTGCTTGGTTTTCCCTGTAAATTATTTGGAACGCTTTCCGATGGACAAACATTCGAAATAGAATTATATAAAGCGGCTAATTGGAAAGTGCGCCTTTTTAAAAACAAATAACATCGGAGACTATCCATTAAAGAATGGATGTCAAAAAAATCGAACATTTTTTAAGTCAATAGGCTTTTATACCTTTCATTCCCGGTTGAACGCAAGGACTGGCCGGTAAACATCATGCAGACAATTCTTGGAGCAAACGGACAAATCGCGAATGAACTCGCGTTGGAACTTAGACGAAACTACACGTCCAATATAAAACTTGTTAGCAGGCATCCCCAAAAAGTGAATGATAGCGATGAGCTTTTTCCTGCTGATCTACTGCATCCTCAACAAACAATGGACGCCGTAAGAGGCAGTGAAATAGCCTATCTCACCGTTGGTTTACCTGTTGACAGCACGGTTTGGAAGCATCAATTCCCTCTGATTATGCAAAATGTCGTCGATGCCTGTAAAAAAAATGCTGTTCGGCTGGTTTTTTTTGACAATACTTATATGTATCCTCAAACCGGAGTTCCACTCACCGAGGAAACACCATTTGTCCCGAATGGATCAAAAGGGAAGGTCCGGGCTTTACTTGCAACAATGCTCTTAAACGAGATGAATACGGGTAAAATTAATGCCGTTATATGCCGGGCCCCGGAATTTTATGGCCCCGGGAAAACAGAAAGTATTACTAACCGTTTGATCTTTGATAACATAAAAAAGAACAAAACACCAACGGTCCTTTTAAGAGATGACAAGTTGAGAACTCTGATATGGACGCCGGACGCAAGCAAGGCTATGGCGTTAATTGCAAATACGACTGACTGTTACAATCAGACCTGGCACCTGCCCTGCGACGATAATAGGTTAACGTATAAAAAGCTGATGAAACTTGTTTCCGAAATATATAGTGAGAGCTTTGATTACAAAATACAATCCGAACCTGCCTTGATGCTGGCAAGTCTCTTTAACAAAAGGATCAGGGAAATCCGGGAGTTGTTTCCAAGATATAAACATGATAATATATTCGAGTCAACAAAATTCAAAACAAGGTTCCCAAATTTTGCCGTAACAACTTATCATCAGGGTGTGCAGCAGATTTACAATGAGAATCTAAATTCAAATCTTTGAATGGCGGGATATTGAGTTATGTAATTCATTTGAAAGACTTAAATTTCAACCATGCGCACTAAAGCGTTTTACATTAGTTTACTGACAACTCCTTTATTTCTATCTTCATTTGGTCAATCGAAAAAACCAGGTGGCCAGTCAAAAGCCATCATTTGCCTTACATATGACGATGGACTGGAAACCCAACTTTCAAACGCGATACCTCAGTTGGATGCCGCGGGCATTAAAGCAACCTTTTTCCTGAATTCAATCCAAGGTTCTTCTCAATCCGACGTCATTGGACAAACTCCTGAAGCCGTTCTTGGCTGGGTCAACGCCGCCAGAAATGGGCACGAACTGGCAAATCATACTTTATTTCACCCTTGCCCCGAAAAAATCGGATGGGAAAAAACGGTTTCCATAGAAACGTATACCATTGACAGGATTATTAAAGAAATTACCACGCAAAATGCACTCCTTTCCCTACTGGACCCCAAACGTAAATTGAGATCATACGCATTCCCTTGCAACAATGTGTTCCTGGACGGTAAAGATTATTCAAAAATTTTGAGGGAAAAGGGCCTTGTAAAGTTTGGCAGGGGAGGGGGCGATTCCAGTAGTATCATCTCGGATTTCAAACATCTAAACACCATGCAAGTCCCCTCATGGCACGTGTGGACCGGCACATCGCTGCAACAACTCATTTCGTTTGCCGAAAAAGTAAAGGCAGCCGGTGGTATGGGCGTTTACCAATTTCATGGTGTAGGTGGACAAATATTTCAGATTTCAGGCGAAACACACAAGGCGTTTTTGGACTATTTAATGACGCACCGCGACGAATATTGGGTTACGACTTTTTCAGTTGCAATGGAATTCATTACACAAAACAAACCGGGCAAAAATAAAGGCTCCCAGGTACCTCACTGAGGCTGGCTAACTAAATTCATACCTTCGACATTTAATGAACGACTGAACATGAAACAGTATTCAAAATTTATAGATCACAGTCCACTTAAAATGGACGCCACAGAAACGGAGATAATTCAATTTTGCAAAGAAGCAATTGATTACTCGTTTCATTCGATCGTGGTCTTCCCATACTATATTGAAACAGCAAAAAAAATGATTGAGGGATCTGGCGTCAAATTGGACACCGTTGCGGGATTTCCGTTTGGTAATGACCTGCCCGAAATAAAGGCTCGCCAGGCAGAAACTTATCTCGATATGGGTGCCGACGAAATTGATATGGTAATGAATCTGTCTGCATTCAAGAGTGGAAAGAAAGATCATGTCAGGCACGACATTGATGCGGTATTAAAAAAAGTGAGAAAGAAAAATGCGTTGTTAAAAGTTATTCTTGAAGTTGAGCTTTTGTCAGACGACGAAATTGTTGAAGCCTGTAACCTTGTCGCTGATGTCGGCGCTGACTTTGTTAAAACATCTGTCGGTCTTTTGAGAGGAAGTAAACCCGCAGAAGTTCAAACGGTGAAGCTAATGTATGATACCGTTGCTTCAAAAGGTTTAAAGGTAAAAGCAAGTGGTGCCGTGCATACAACTGAAAATTTTCTCGCGATGATCGATGCGGGTGCGTCAAGGATCGGGACCTCTAAGGGAATTGAATTGCTAACAGGCTTGCCGCAGGCACAGCTCAAAGCAGACTACTGATTAGGTTATCACACCCGCACGTATTGAAAAAATCTTAAGTTTTCGATTACACCCAACTAAAGCGTCTTCGCTAAACATGAGCCATTCAATTTTTTTCAGTATCGATGCCACTATCCTTTGCCTGCTTTTGTTTGTCGGCTGCATATTTATGGTTATTCTCGGAAGAGCGGTACGGACTAAATTTTTGCGCCCCGATGAACAAGAATCAAAAGGAGGAGTGAATTCGCTTTTGGGTGCCTTATTTGGTCTTTGGGGCTTTGTACTCGCTTTCACGTTTGGTAATGCATCGGCAAGGTTTGAAAATGTCCGTGCGATGATGGTTGAGGAAGCCAATATGATCAGGAACGTGATCCTTCGCACAGAAACTATTCCCGATACCCTAAGGCCCGCTTATCGGGCGCAGGTGAAAAGCTATCTTGAAGCAAGGATCGATTATTATGAGCAGGCCGGAAATCCGGATAAATTTAATAAGGCCAAACAGGATGCTGTAGAGATAGGAAAAAGCCTATGGACTAAAACCGTTGAAGTGTCCCGATTGCCCAACATGGGCCCGTCAAGCAATGCAATGATGGCGACCTTAACCAGTATGTATGATATTGGCGCAAGAAGGGACGCGCTTTTAATGTCTGGCATTCCGGGGCTGATCACATTTATGTTATTTTTTCTTGCGCTGGTCATAAGTTTTGTAGGAGGCTTCACTTCGCCTGTGCTGAAACTAAAAGAGTGGGTTGTTATCACGGGATTTATTTTATTGGCCTGCATTATTATTTATATTACACTGGATCTTGCCCGACCTATGAGAGGCCTGATCAAACCTGATGTGGGCCAGGAAAGAATCGTTCAATTACGCAATTTTTTCTAGCTGCCTTCCCCGGACGTCTCAGTTTTGATTCAGCCGTTATATTTCTAATCGCGTATTGATATTATTCCTTCCAATCCAATAGTTTTTCTCTATCTTGAATTGATCAGCAACGTCTTTGAACTTATCCCTGATCCCGGTAATCACAGCTTTTGTAAACGACTTTCCCCGATCCGGTCCCTAATGAACATAACCCGCAAAACGAATATTTTCGCCGTGATTTGGGACAGCACTGACGCGGGTCATTAAGCCGCCTGGATCAGGTTTGTGGGAATTATGCACCTTTTTGCTTCTACATCACCTGAACACATCAGTGAGCTTGCAAAGAGACGTTGTGCGCTGAGTTGGAACAGGTTTAATTTGTCAATTAGCTATGGCAGTTTCAAGTAATCCACTCTTATACCAGGTAAATACTAGAGTATGGCTCCGTGAAATCTCAGACAAGCTGAATCGTCCGGCCACTCTCGATGACATTCCCGATGACGAACTTGGAAAGTTGGCGAAAAATGGTTTTGAATGGGTTTGGCTTCTGAGTGTTTGGCAAACCGGGGAAATCGGTCAACGATTATCACGAACAAATCCTGAATGGGTAAGTGAATTTCAGGAGACGCTCCCCAATCTGAAAGACGAAGACATACCCGGATCCGGGTTTGCCATTAAAGAGTATGTCGTACATGAAAAATTAGGCGGCGATGTGGCATTGGCCCGTTTGCGAACACGCCTGCAACAACAGGGATTAAAATTAATGCTGGACTTTGTACCAAACCATGCTGCCCTTGATCATGTATGGATCCCCAAATTTCCGGAGTATTTTATCAGGGGAAATGAAACATTATTGGCATCAGAACCGAAAAACTATACAAGGGTCCCGACAGATGTTGGCGAAATGATCCTGGCACACGGCCGGGATCCTTATTTTCCCGGATGGCCGGATACGGTTCAATTCAATTACGGCAAACTTGAATTGCAGGAGGCACTAATCAATGAACTGATCAAAATTTCCGGGCAATGCGATGGAATAAGGTGTGATATGGCTATGCTGGTGGTACCAGAAATATTCGAAAAAACCTGGGGCATTCCCTGCCGCTCTTTCTGGCCCGAAGCAATAACCCGGGTTAAAGAACAAAATCCGGGATTCCACTTTATGGCAGAAGTGTATTGGGACATGGAATGGACGCTGCAGCAACAGGGATTCGATTACACCTACGACAAGCGATTATATGACCGGCTAAAAGATGGCCATGCAAAACCGGTGCGTGAGCATTTTCATGCCGATATAGATTATCAACAAAAAATGGTTCGTTTTCTTGAGAATCACGATGAGCAGAGAGCGGCCGCCGAATTCAACGACGAAACTCATGAAGCGGCCGCCATACTTACGTTTCTGTCACCGGGTCTTCGTTTTTTTCACCAGGGTCAATTGGAAGGAAAGAAGAAGCGAATCTCTCCGCATCTTGGCCGCGGGCCCGTTGAACCGGTTAACGAACAAATACAAATTTTCTATCACAGACTTTTGATGTTACTACGCAATTCTGCCTTTCACACCGGCAGATGGCAATTGCTGGAATGTGTACCTGCGCTTGATGGAAATCCCAACTATGACAATTATATCTGCTTTGCATGGCAATCAGCGGATGAGAACAAAAAGTATATCGTTGTAGTAAACTATTCCGCAGAAAGGAGTCACTGCATGTTAAAGCTCCCATTTTCTGACCTTGCCGGCAAAAATTGGTTTTTAAGTGACCAGTTCAGCGACGTCAGCTATGAACGAAGCGGCGATGACCTTCAATTAAACGGTTTGTACCTCAGTGAACCAGGATGGAAGTATTACTTATTTGAATTGGAGTAGAGCTGCCTTTATATACTTGCACGAAATAAACTGCCGTATTACAAATGTCACGGTGTTACGGTTAAAGGGCAAAAATTTCTGGGTGATGGTCTATTTTTATTTATTTTTAAGCCTTTATGTTTTGTTTTCAAATAACTAAGAATATTTATTATGAAAAACATGATTGCAAAAAGCATATTATCAGGGTTAATGACAAGTTTACTTTTCGCATGTAACGAAAAAAAGGAGGAACAACCGGCGCCGACAATAGATAAGGACTTGATCAAACGGGAAATCCAGGCAAAAGAAGATTCATTTGCTTCCGTTTACAACAGCGGTCAAGTGAGGAATATAGGCTATTATGCAGATGATGCGATAAGCTTTTTTCAAAACAGGCCACCATTGATTGGCAGGGATTCCATCGTTTCGTTCCTTAAAAACGATATCCATTCAAACGCCGATGAGATTTCATTCAAAACAAACGAAGTTTTTGTATCAAATGACGGAAACCTTGTTGTTGAAATTGGTGCGTTCCTGGTCATAGATTCTTTAGACGCTCCAATTAATAGGGGAAACTATATGAGCGTGTTTGAAAAAAGAAATGGTAAATACGTTGCCGTAAGAGACATGAGTGCTTCTGACGGGTCGATAGCCAGATAAGTAGAACAATATCCATACGTGAAAAGGCTTTCAGGAAATAATTCATGAAAGCCTTTTTCTTAAAGTTCTTAATGTTAAATCTTTATTTTTCTGTATTGAAATCTCCAAATAAAATCAACGTCTTCTTCCGCCGCCACCGCCGCCCCTGTATCCACCACCGCCACCCATCGAACGACCGCTACCGCCATATGAACTGGATCTCGTCGATGGAGAATTAAAGCTGGATGACGACTTATTTGATGTCGACGGTCGGTTGGAAGAAGAAAGACCGCTGCCCGACCTATCTGACGTGGACGGTCTTGTTGACCCCGAAGTTCCAAGTCCTCCCGAACCTGATGGGCGCGTTGAGGCGGATGGCCTGCTGCCACCTCCGGCTCCGGTTGATGGGCGGGTAGAGGCAGAAGGCCGCGAAGAGATTCCACCTCCACGTCCATGGTCCAACGATCCGTTACCATAGTTACCTCTTGCCCTGTTGTCCGATACCTGGGTGGCTCTATTCCTGCTATTATTATTGTAGTGATTTATTTTGTTACCGTTGTTGATAATAACGGTATTCCCACCCCCGTAATGACCGCCATAATACCCACCATGATAGTGATTGTTCCAACCGGCATACATGCCAAACGTCACAACTGCTGAAAACGCAAACCAACCGGGGTAATAACCGTAATAATAAGGGGGATAATAAGGAACATAGGCAGGTGAATAGACATACTGCACAACAGGTGCCTGTTGAACGACTACATTGGTAGCCGGTGCCTCGACAGTTACTGTGACCGGGTCCGGGCCCTTGTACCCCGGGTTGGGCGTAACAGAGGAATTTCCCTTTGGTTCAATGACATAATCTTTGCCGTACAGTTCTTCGTCACCTACAATCTGAAGGCTGACCTTTTTGTCTTTATCCCTGTCTAGTAAAATGACCGCAACATCCTGCGCCTCTTTTTTGCTGACGTCGACCCGAAGGATAAACATGTGAGAATCGTCGTCCTTTTTTTCCTTCTTTTCGGTGACCACTTTGATAAAATCCACTTTTTTATCAAGGTCCAAATCCAGGTTATTTATTTTAGTCGATGGATCATTTAATGATTTTTCAAAAGCTTCGATCGTTTTTGAGTTTTGAAACAGGTCCAATGTCGCATATAGATCGAGGCCGTCTCCGGCAAGACCGAGCTTGGCGGTTGTGTCCGCTTTGTCTTGTGCAAGGACAGGCAGGCTTAACAAGCTCATAGCTACCACGAGGCAAGGCAGAAAAATTTTTTTCATAAAAAGGCCAGTTTAGTAATGGAAATTATTTACAAGGTAATGAAAAGCATAAACATTAAAACCGGCCGCGTTCGTGCCCTGCCGATGACGGTAACATCCTACATCAGTTGGATCTCTTCAAATAAAATCTTGCAAATTTATCGCAACAAGATAGCTGATTCGTTATTAAACGTGACCTGTAAGGTGTCTCACGGCAAATTTAACCGTTAAATATTCCCAGGAACTGTATTGAATGGTCAATAAAGGGTGCGGAGACGCAATTGATTATTACGAGATCTTATCGTCGGCTTCGCGCGTGAATTTTTTTTCAAACAGGTGTCCCATGTTAGCTAATCAGGCAGCCGGAACTTCCTCTTTTTGTCGAATTTCTTCCTTTCAACAAATATTTCCGAGAAAAGGTAAATATTTATTGATATTCGATAACTATTTATCTATATTTGTTCCATCGTTAAACATTATGAAACCAAGACAAAAACGCTATTGAGCTTTTTACATATTCTCTCATGGATTGCCTTTGTGGGTCTCGCGGTTAAGGCGGGTTCTTTTCTCATTTCATATATCGTCAGCATTAAAAATCCGGTCGCTTCAAAGGATCTATATAATGACACAGGCCTATCGGCATACAGGCAGCTAAATTTCTGGAACTATAGTGTCATTGTCTGGTATAAAATACTGTTGTATGCCACACAGGCCTACGTTGCTTTATTACTGACGCGACTGTTGAGCAGGCTAAATATTACACGGCCTTTCCACGCAGATGTGGCAACACTACTGCAACGAATAAGCTTTTTTATCCTGGTGGTCTGGGGGATTGCGATGGTACACAATATTCACATAGCAATAGTTGATAAACTTTATGGAATTACGTCGGACTACATACCCGGGGATTTTCTTTTTATCGCAGGCATCGTTTATGTGTTTGCCCAGATGTTTAAGCGGGGTGTTGAAATCCAATCTGAAAACGAGTTAACCGTATAACTATGCCTATTGTTGTCAATGTAGACGTCATGATGGCCAAAAGAAAGATGTCATTAAATGAACTTTCAGAAAAGGTGGATTTAACCCTGGCCAATCTCTCCATATTAAAAACGGGCAAAGCGAAAGCTGTTCGATTTAGTACCCTTGAGGCATTGTGTAAAGCGCTCGAATGTCAGCCAGGCGATTTGCTGGAATACACGCCCGAAAAAGGTTAATCAAAAACTAATGCAAGTGCCAAATTCGCCGGTAACCAGGATTTTTTCCCTTTCATATCTTTACGATGCACTGGTGTTCGCTATCGAGTCGAGCTTAAAAGAATTCCGTTTTTTATTAAAGGATTTTTTATCAACTCTGATTTATGAAATTGTTTCTTTGCGTCTTGCTATTTTTTATTGGCGTTAATACAAAAGCCCAATCGGACGATGAGGCAACGCTGCGGGGGAATCAAAGAAGTTGAATGGCCTCGCGCATACTGGAACCGGATACAATCCTGCCCGCTAAACTCTTGCTGTGGAATTTCAAATGATTGGTTCCAACAGTGAATACTCTGACAAAATGGATCAAATAGTAAGGTTAAAATAAATCAACCAGTGATAGCCGACGAGTTATCTGTGAGACCCTGGCAAATTGAAGACTTTGATAGTATCATCGATTACTTTTTGAAGTCAGACAGGGATTATTTGTTTAGCATGCGTATTGATGTTTCAAAGCTTCCTTCCAAAGATGATTGGCTTCAAATAATGTCATCAGATTTTAACAAGGCGCCCGAAAACAAGCAGTTTTATTATATCATGTGGCTTTTGGACGGCAAGGCAATCGGGCATTCCAATATCAATAAAATCATGTTTGGGCAAGAGGCATATATGCACCTGCATGTTTGGGACGAGTCCAGGAGAAAAAAGGGAATGGGGCTGGCATTCCTAAAAAAAACACTGCCATATTATTTTAATACATTTCACTTGAAGTCCCTTTATTGTGAACCTTTCGCATTTAATCCTGCACCCAATAAAGCGCTGGAAAAATTAGGATTTGACTTTATTAAATCCTATGAGACCGTCCCCGGCTGGATTAATTTGTATCAGGCTGTGAACAGGTGGAGTATAAACGAAAAGAAATTCCGTGCAATGTAGGCTGGTTAATTAGTTAAAGAAAGTCTTCGACGTAATTTTACATCCTAACTTTCAAAATTGAAAGGACCTGTCAACTCCAAAAAATTCTAACTATGGATAACTCAACGGACCAGGCAACGAAAGCCAGGCAATTCTATAAATTGCATCATTCCGGGAAGCTTCTGATCTTACCGAATGTGTGGGATTCCCTCGGGGCACTTCTACTCGAAGATCTCGGGTATCCGGCTCTGGCAACCGCAAGTTTTGCAGTGGCTATGACCAATGGATACGACGACGGAGAAAACATACCATTTGATCACCTGCTTTCGATTTTGAAAAGAATCGTAAGTGTAGTTTCTCTCCCGGTAACAGCAGATATAGAAAGCGGTTATGCGCAAGATGAAACGCTGTTGAAGGAAAACATTGAACGACTCCTCCAAACAGGAATAGTGGGGATTAATTTTGAAGATTCCGATAAGAAGACTCACTCGCTTTTACCGGTGGAGACGCAGTGCCGGAAGATCAGGCTAATAAGAGATGTATCACATAGAAGTAAAGTGCCGTTATTTATTAATGCGCGGACGGACGTCTATACAAAGGGTAAAGAGTTTATTACTGCAAGGTCACGAATTGAGGAAACGATTAGACGCGGTTTGGCTTACAAGGACGCGGGAGCTGATTGTTTCTTCCCATTAGCCATGCAGGATTACAACGAAATAAAAAAATGTGTCGGTTTACTCCAGATGCCAATTAACATTATTATTATTCCCGGAGTGCCCGGGTTGAATGTTCTCGAGGAAATAGGAATTGCCAGGGTTAGCCTCGGTCCTTCATTCCTGAAGATTGCCATAAAAGCCATGAAAAACCTTGCCACAAAGCTCCGGGATCACGATGGCCTCAATGAAATAGTTGAAAACGAAATCACCTCTGATTATTTAAAGAAACTGGTAAACAAAAAATGAGCCGGGCGTGCTAGTTCAAAATTTTACTCATGATGATCTGGACTTGATCCCGGAACTCCAGCCAGTAGGATGGGGAGATATTACACCCAGTCTTTCGTTTTATACAAAATCATCCTTTTGTTTCCCGATAAAAGTTGTTGTCGACGGTGAAATCGCAGGAATCGGCACCGCAATCATTCACCATGCGGTTGCGTGGCTTGCCCACATTATTGTTCGCACCGGATTTCGAAAAAGAGGAATTGGGCAATTTATTACTGAGACTTTGTTAAATAGTCAGGAAGTAAAAAAATGCGAGACGGTATATTTGATTGCTACGGAACTCGGTGCGCCAATTTATGAAAAGGCAGGCTTTGAAACAGAGACCGAGTATCTATATTTCAAAGACGTCAGAATTGAGAACCACTTTCCGACATCGCAGATGATCTATCCATATGTAACACACTTTAAGGACGGGGTCGCGGAAATGGATAAAACAATTTCGTGCGAAGACAGGCTATTTCATCTTGAACCTCACCTTCAGAATGGATACGTTTACTCAACTGATAAAATTGAAGGGTTTTATCTTCCAACTTTTGGAGACGGGCTGATAATTGCAAATAACCCGTCATCAGGAATAGAACTGCTGAAGTTGCACCTGCAATCGAATAATAAAATAGCCTTCCCAAAAGATAATCTTGCTGCAACGAATTATTTCTATGAAAGAGGGTTCAAAGAATTCTCAACAGGTAAACGCATGCGGGTTGGCAAAATGAGAAACGTCAGGTTTGAAAATGTCTATAACCGTGTTGGCGGAAACCTTGGATGAGTTTCTGCCGGAACAACAAACCTATAACACCTGAAATACAGGATCAATATGGGAAAAATAGCAGGAAATCGGAGTTTACCGTCCACATTCACCTCGAAATATATTGTGAAAACTCAGTTTCTTTGTGCCGTTGTGTATCTGGTCCCGGTGAAGCTTTCAATATTGAAATAATTGTAACGATTCGATATGAAAGAAATCAACGCAACCACCAGGATAAAAGCGCTAGATGTGTTGCGGGGCGCTATTATGGTGTTGATGGCTATTGATCATGTACGGGTATACTCAGGACTACCTGCCGGAGGAACGGAGCCCGGCATTTTCTTTACGCGATGGATCACCCATTTTTGTGCACCAGGTTTTGTTTTCTTCGCAGGCACCAGTTCATTTCTGTTAGGACTGAAATTAAAAAGCACCGCAAAATTGGCCAGGTATCTTATCACAAGAGGATTTTTATTGGTGTTACTTGAACTGACACTAATAAGATTTTTCTGGACATTCAATTTCAACTATTCTCAGTTTGCATTGGCGGGAGTGATCTGGATGCTCGGTTGGTGTATGATCATATTGTCGGCATTGATCTGGCTGAAGCCGTGGATTACAGGTGTGCTGGGATTGGTGATCATTGCCGGTCAGCAGGTTTTTCAATACGTCCCGAAATTATTACCCCCTTCGACGCAAAATTCCTTCGGTCGGTTTTGGGAATTTATATATTCTTCCGGATTTGAACCAATACCCGGCGTAACCGTACTTTATGTGATAGTTCCATGGATCGGGGTAATGGCGGCAGGCTATGGATTTGGCCTGATAGTGTCACTCGAACCCAAAAAGAGAAACAGGCTTTGCCGGTGGATAGGTTTATCAGCGATACTTTTATTTGTTATGATTGGAAGCGTGATTGCGTTGCGTCAGCCAACCGATGATAACGTACAACCTTTTATTTTTCGACTTCTCAACCAGCGCAAATACCCGGCTTCAATTCTTTATATTTTGATGACCCTTGGGCCCTTAATTGCGCTTATACCTTTTGCAGAAAAAGCAAGGGGTTGGTTTGCAAATGTGCTAACCACATTTGGAAGAGTTCCCTTTTTCTATTACCTGCTTCATATACCGCTTATACACATAAGCGCATTATTCGCTAACCTCGTCATATACGGAAGCACCCACCAGCAATCGTATGCTACCGCTCCCTATACCCGCATACCCCCCGAACAACAATGGAATCTTGGCCTGCTATATCTTGTATTTGTTATTGACGTGACGATATTATACGTTGCCTGTCGCGCCTATGACAGATACAAATTCAGCCATCCTGAAATAAAATGGTTGAAATACATTTGATGTCTTTAGAAATTGAATGAGCTTCGGGGAACTTTCTCTGTATCTTTCTAGCCAAAATCTGTTGTGACCTGCACTAAAGCTTCGCTAAACTTTTTTTGTCGTGGATTGCCATACTTTTTAATTTTCTTTCCGCTTCTTTCTTCCCACTTACGGATAAAGTCCTGTTCGGTGCCGCCTTTAAAGAAAGTTCAAACTGGGCTAATGCCTCTGCAGGTCTGTTTACTTCCAACAGCCATTCTGCGTACATTTCAAATGAAGGTTTTACGACTTCCGGTGGGCCATATGCATAGCTGCTGGCGGCTTCGAGCCGGGTTGCCTTTTTTAAAAATTCTTCAGTAGCGGTCATATCTGTTTTTAACCATGCCTGCATTGCCTTTAATTGCAACTCCATTACTTCGGCTTTTTCCAGGTCTGAACGGGTGGCCATGGAAGGGTTAATACCACCACATACCCTCAAACCGTTGCCTGAAATCTTTGCTTCTTCAATCAATCGCTCACCCGCCATTTGCTGTATGATTTTGTCCATCGCCGCCGCGTCCTTCATCATATAGGCGTTCATTCCCCTTACAAAATGATCTTCTGTTCGTGTAAGAATATTCAGATCGTTCAGCGGAAATGAAATATCTGCAACAGGGCCGGTATATTCTCCGGTTTCCCCGAGGTAAGTTGTTTTTAGATAAATGACATGAGATCTTGCTGCCGGGCTGGGCAAAGTGGTACAAAACTGTTTCATGCTGTCTACCATCGCCATCGCTTTTTCCTTTTGGCCTATTTGAAGATATCCGTATTCCAGCCAATGAAATGAATGATAACCGAGCGCATTATTGTCCAGCTTTTTCCGCGCCTTGCGCTGTTTTGTGGCAGCCCATGATTCCACATTGCTGCTTACAACCTTATCCCAGAGTCCCAATGCCAGGTAGGTATGGGTCGGCATGTGCAGCGCGTGTCCTGCATCCGGAGCCACCACCGAATATTTATCCGCTGTAGCCAATGCTGCCTTAGCATGGTCAGGGTCGTCGTATGCGTGAATGACATAGTGCAACGCACCGGGATGTTGCGGATTTTTTTCCAACACTTCCTTTGCAACGGTAGCTGCCTGTTCAAACAATTTCGTTTGCCTGCCGTTGACGCCCCAACCTAAAAGCGATAAACTATAAAAAGCGGCTACTTCCTGGTTACCCGGGTATTTTTTATACAATGATGCCATATACATTGCGTAAGTACTGTCCCGTTCGGTTTTATTACCTTTCCCATACAGAATATTGACTCCTTTAATAAAGTCCTTTTCTAATTCGGTTTTTGCTTTTGCGATCTGTTCTTCCGTTGACGTCGCTAATTGCTTAAGTATATTATTGCCTCCAACATAATCCTGCGTTCTCCAAAGGGTATGATTATACGTCATCGCTTCGCCCCAATAAGCCATCACAAAAGCAGGATCAATTCTCCGGGCTTCCGCAAACGCTTCTGCCGCATCGTCGTATTCGAAACTGTGAAGGAGAAGCAAACCTTTTTTAAATGCGGGCTGCGCCTGTGATTTACCTGTTACAGCAAAATCTATTTTTCCCAGTCTGTCCTGTGACTGGTTTTTCCCTGAAGTGCATTGAACGAATAGCAGAATCAACAGACCCACACAAACCGGCAGAGTTCTGGCAGATTGCATAGTGATGTTTTTTGTGTCATTAAATTTACAGCATTTTGACCGATCAACTGGTCGCTCCATTGATCATAAACCGGATTATTTAAAGGCCCGTAAATTTTAATTTCAAAAAAATAAGACAACTTAGCACTCTAAAAATTGAGTATGCAATACAGAAAATTTGGAAGGACCGGGTGGAATGTAAGCGAAGTAGGATACGGTATGTGGGGAATGGCAGGCTGGACAGGTTCGGAGGAAAGGGAAGTGAACGATGCCCTTGATAAAGCTATTGAGTTGGGCTGCAATTTCTTTGACACCGCCTGGGCCTACGGAAATGGAATAAGCGAAATGATCTTGAATAAGACTATAAAAAGGCACCCGGCCAAAAAGTTATATGTCGCCACAAAGATTCCGCCCAAAAACAGGAAATGGCCTTCCAAATCTCATTTTACGGTTGAAGAAGTTTTCCCGTCGGACTATATCATTGAATACACCGAAAAAAGTTTGTAAAATTTAGGCGTAGACCGAATCGACCTGCAGCAGTTTCACGTATGG
>Ga0207675_100000598_pt1 | contig 35276 bp, 35 predicted proteins | sample KBSSwiS42_FD_184305 | JGI IMG/M metagenome (GOLD analysis project Ga0207675, IMG submission 184305) | Switchgrass rhizosphere microbial communities from Kellogg Biological Station, Michigan, USA - KBS Switchgrass S4-2 (SPAdes) (version 2) | ecosystem: Host-associated > Plants > Roots >...
AGGTCGCAGATCATCGAGAAGACGATCGCCGCCGCCTCGTCGGGCGGGGCCAGGTCCACCCCTTGGTGTTCGCCGGCCCCCTCCGGTTCCCCGTGCTCGCAGATTGTCTGGGGGCCGCCGCCGCCGTGGTCGGCCAGGATCTCGCCGATGGCCGCCGGGGTGGCCGGGGACCGCTCGGTGACCAGGGCCTGGAGCCGGGCCAGGCGGGCCAGGCTGCCCTGGCTGGGCGGCGGCGCCCGGTCGGCCAGCTCGGTGTCGGTGTAGTGGTTGGTGTGGCTGCCGGGCTGGCCGTTGACCGCGAACCGTGTGGCGCTGGTCTCGATGCTCATGGCGCTGCCGCTGCCGAAGGCGAAGCTGTGGCCGTAGCCGCCGGCCCGGCCGGGCAGGGTCGCCCGGCGCAGGGCGTCGGCCGGGGACGAGGCGACCAGGGCGTGCCGCGACACCAGCACCCGAGGGATGCCGACCCCGTCGTCGTTGGCGGTCAGCGACTGGATCCCCTGGGCGACCCGGTACTCGTTCATCCCGACCGCCGGCAGGCAGCAGGCCAGGGTCGGGGAGACCAGCGCCGGCCCGTCGTCGGGCAGCTCCACCACCACCGCGACATGGCCGACGTCCCCGGCCAGCCACTGCTCGTTGTGGCCCAGCAGCGTGTACCCGGGCCCGGAGATGGTCACCGTCGAGCACCGCTCCCACGGCTCGTCGGTCCCACCTGCGCCGGTGACCTGGCCGAGGGAGCGGCCGCTGCGGGCCTCCAGCACGGGCTCCAGCTCCTCGAAGGCGTTGACGCAGAACAGCTCCCAGAACGACACCCCCGACCCCTCGGCCATCCCCGTGACCAGCTCGACCAGGTCGGGCAGCTCCCGCTCGGCCGCGGCCAGGTACGGGGCCAGCAGCCCCGGCAGCTCGCCCACGCTGACCCCCCGGCGGACCAGGTAGCGCCAGTAGAACTCGAGCGACCCCCGGATCAGGTCGGCCAGCTCGTAGCCGACGGTGCGGCCCCGCTCCAGCGGGTCGCCCCTGGCGACCACCACCCGCACCGGACTCATCTGTCCGCCTTGGGCAGGTCCGCGTAGGCGAGCAGGAAGGCGGCCGCGCCGACGATGTGCTCCTCCAGCCCGGCCAGGGTGGCGTACTCGTCGGGACCGTGGGCGCCGGCCGCGTGGCCGACCCCGCCCGACGCCCAGGGCAGCCCGAGGATGCGGTCGAACACGTAGTAGGGGGCGCACCACGGGGCCAGCGGGTAGGGCAGGGCGGACCGGCCCAGCGCCTGGTAGGAGGCGCGCATGGCCAACTCGGAGCGGTTCCCGGGCGGCGCCTTGGCCCACGGGTAGGCGTCCAGCAGGTTGACCTTGACATGGCCGAAGCCGTGGTCCTCCAGGTGGCGGCGGACGGCGGCCGCGGCCGCCTCCGGGTCGCCCCCGACCAGCCGGATGTCGACCCTGGCCTCGGCCCGGCTGGGCACGATCGTCTTGCCGCCGGGGCCGACGTAGCCGGCGGCGATCCCCGAGATGTTCATGGTCGGCCGGAACAGCAGCGCCTCCAGCAGCTCGGCCGGCCCGCCGGCAAGCCGGTAGCGGGCCGCGTTGGCCTCGCGCAGGTGCTCGGCCGGGTCGAACCCGGCGGCCAGCTCGGCCAGCAGCCGCCGGTCGCCCTCGCCGGGCCCGGGCCCGCCGTCGAGGCCGGCCACCCGGATCTCCTCGTCGGGTCCGGTGAGGGTGGCCAGGGCCTGGACCAGCGCCCACACCGGCGAGGCGATCCAGGCCTGCTCGCTGGAGTGCAGGTCGACGGCCGGGCCGCCCCAGTCGCCGGCCTCGGCGACCAGCTGGAGGTCGCACAGCCCCTTGCAGCCCAGGATCAGCTCGGGCTGGCCGTCCAGGCCGGCGGTCAGGTCGAGGTCGAAGGCGCCCTCGGCGGTCAGGTCGCCGGCCCTGGAGCGGACCGCGGCGGCCAGGTTGGGGCTGCCCAGCTCCTCCTCGCCCTCGATCATCAGAGCGACCGACAGCGGCATGGCGTCCAGCTCGCGCAGGACCTCGACGGCCAGGAAGAAGCAGGCCAGGCAGCTCTTGGAGTTGGCGCTGCCCCTGGCCACCACCGCCGGGCCGACCCCGGGCAGGTCGTGGACCTCGGCCGCGAACGGCGGCGAGGTCCAGTCCGGCTCCTGGGCCGGCTGCACGTCGTACATGCCGTACCGCAGCAGCCGGGGCGCGCCCGCCGGGCCGGGCAGCTCGCCGAGGACCAGCGGGTGGCCCGGCGTCTCGACCAGCTCGAAGGACCCGCCGGCGCCCTCGATCCAGGCCCCGGTGGCCTCGGCGACGGCCCGGACCCCCTCGCCGGTGGCGCTCACCGACGGCATCTTGAGGTAGTCGCGGATCCGCTCCAGGTCGGCCGGGAAGCGCTCGGCCACCCGGGTCGCGACCCGGGCCAGCGTGTCGTCCATCCCCGTATTGTCTACAGCCAGCCCTTCCGCTTGAAATAATCCACCGGCCGCCCGCGCCCAGCACCATCGGCCCGGCCGCCCAGCTCGGCGGTCAGCATCCCGGCCAGGATCAGGCCGGCGCCGAGCCAGCCTCGCCCGGAGAGGCGCTCGCCGGCAAGCAGGAACCCGAACAGGCCGGCGAACACCGGCTCCATGGTGAAGATGACGGCGGTGCGGGTGGGGGACACCTCGCGCTGGGCCCGGGTCTGGATCAGGAACGCCGCGGCCGAGGCGGCCACCGAGGTGATCGCCAGGGCGACCCACACCTCGGCCGAGGTCGGGACGGCCAGATCGCCGGCCAGCCCGGCCCAGATCAGGGCGAGCAGCCCGGCCGTGGCCAGCTGGACCACGGCCAGCCGGTAGGTGGAGAGGCGGGGGGCGTAGCGGCCCAGGAGCAGGATGTGGGTGGCGAAGGCGACCGCACAGGCGAACACCAGCGCGTCGCCCCGGCGGACCTCGAGCCGCTGCAGCGACAGCAGCGCGAGCCCGACCGCGGCCACACACGCCCCGGTCACCGGCCACCGCCCTGGCGCCTGGCGCAGCAGCAGGGCCCCGAGCAGGGGGGTCAGCACCACCGACAGGCCGGTGATGAACCCGGCGTTGGACGCGGTGGTGTACTGGAGCCCGACCGTCTGGAACCCGTACCCGGCGAACAGCGCCAGCCCGATCACCACCCCCGCGGCCGGCGGCCCCAGCCGCCTCCCGCCGTCCAGCCCAGGCCCGCGGTCGGTACCGGGCCCGCCGAGGGCCAGCCGGGGCCGGATGGCGGCCAGCAGCAGCGCCGCGGCCAGGAACCGGTAGGCGATGAAGGTGAACGGCGGGACCTGGGCGACCGCGTCGCGCACCAGCACGAAGGTCGACCCCCACACGGCGGTCACGGCCACCATGGCCAGCTCCCACCGGTAGGCACCAACCCTCCGGCGGGTGGTGACCACGACGACCTCCCCTGACAGTCCGGACGACCGGACGATCCTACGGCCCGGCGCCGTCAGGCCGGTGGCGGCCGTCGACAGGGTCGGCGAGGATGGGCCCCATGGAGGGACGGCACGTGCTCGAGGCGGCCGCGGCCTGCCAGGCGCTGCTCGGCCCGGCCGGCCAGGACTGGACGCGCCCCATCCCGGAGATGGACTAGACGGTGGCCGAGGCCGTCAGCCACATGGCCGAGGGCACCCTCTGGTACGCCAGCGACCTGGCCGCCGGGGAACGGCGGCTGGAGACGATGGAGCTGCGGGTCCGGCCCGGGACTGCCAACGCCGACCTCGTCAGGACAATCGGGGTGGTCGCGACCGTGCTGGCCCGGGTGATCGACGCCAGCCCGGCGGGCGCGCGAGGCTGGCACCCGATGGGGCAGGCCGACGCATCCGGGTTCGCGGCCATGGCGTGTGACGAGCTCCTGGTCCACACCGACGACGCCGCCCGCGGCCTCGGCGTGCCCTTCACGCCGCCCGACGGGCTGGTCCGGGCCACCCTGGCCCGGCTGTTCCCCTGGGCGCCCGGCGCCGACCCGTGGCCGGCCCTGCTCTGGTGCAACGGCCGCGTCGGCCTCCCCGGCCTGGCCCGCCAGGGCCGCTGGGCCTGGCACTGCGCCCCGCTGGAGGAATGGGACGGCCGCAACCCGGCCGACCGCCGCTGACCCGGGCGCCGCAACACCCACGGTCCTACCGCCGTGGGGGAGGGCGGAGGTTGTGGAGCCGGGCGAGGTCGGTGGCCATCTGGGCGGGGTCGCCGGTGGTCTCGGTGATGATGGGGAGGGTGGCGAGGGCGGGGTGGGCCAGGATGGCGGTGAAGCCCTGGTCGCCGATGGTGCCGGTGCCGATGGGGCAGTGGCGGTCGCGACCGGCGCCGACGGGGTCGCGGGAGTCGTTGGCGTGGACGAGGACGACCCGGTCGCCGAGGGTGGCGAACAGCTCGTCCAGGGCCTTGGTGACGCCGATGGGGTCGGTCAGGTCGTAGCCGGCGGCCTGGGCGTGGCAGGTGTCCATGCAGACCTTGAGCCGGGGGTGGTGGTCGCAGGCGGCCAGCAGCTCGGCCATCTCCTCGAACCGGGCCGCCAGGGCTCCCCGGGTGCCGGCGGTGAGCTCCAGGACCAGGTCGGGAGCGTCGAGACCGGCGATGGTGTCGGCCAGGGGAAGGAGCGTCTCGCGGGTGGTGGCCATGCCGGCGGCGCGGCCGCTGGCCAGGGCCTGGCCGGCGTGGACGACCACGCCGGCGGCGCCGATGGCGGCCGCCTTGGCCAGGGTGGCCGCGACCACCTCGCGGGACCGCTCCCGGGTGAGCGGGGTGGCGCTGGCGAAGTTGACCAGGTAGGGCGCATGGACGAACAGCGGGCCCAGCCCGGCCTCGTCCAGGTCGGCCCGGAAGCGCTCGTCGCCCGCCGGGTCGACCGGTGGCGGGGCCCAGCCGCGGGCGTTGGACACGAACACCTGGAGCGACTCGCAGCCGGCGTCGCTGGCGTTGCCGACGGCCTTGGCCAGCCCGCCGGCCACCGACACATGGGCCCCGATGCGCACGTCGCTAGAACAGGTTGAGCAGGAGGCGGACCTCGCTGCCGCGCTTGGCCTGCTCGCCGGGGCCCGGGCTCTGCTCGACGACCCGGCTGCCGACCGGCAGGACGTAGCGGGCCCGCAGGCCGGCGGCGGCCAGGCGCTGCTCGGCCTCGCGCTTGGACAGGCCGACGACCTCGGGCACCTCGACCAGGTCGGGGCCCTTGCTGACCCGCAGGACGACCGTCGACCCCCAGGGGACGCTGGACCCGGCGCCGGGGTCGGTGCCGACCGCGCGGCCGTTGGGGACGTTGTCGTCGAAGACCCGCTCGCGCCGCACCCGCAGGTGGGCGGCGACGAGGACGTCCTCGGCGGACTCGGCCCGCCGCCCGGCGACGTCGGGGACCGGGACCTTCGGCTTGCCGGCGCTGACCACCACGGTGACGACCTGGCCGGCCTTCAGGACGGTGCCGGCGTCTGGACGGGTCGCGATGACGCTCCCCTTGGGGACGGTCAGGCTGGTGCCAGACTGCGTGCGGAACTGGATCTCCAGGTCCTCCAGCCGGCCGGTGGCCGCGCCGGCCGGGCGCCTGGTCAGGTCGGGCAGGGTGATCCCGAGCGAGGGCTGCAGCACGACCGTGTCCTGGCGCCGGGCCCGTTCCCCGCCGGCCACCGACTGGGTGGCCACCAGGCCCGCGTGGACGTGGTCGGACGCCACCGCCTCGCCCATCCGGACCCGCAGGCCGCGGCCCTGGAGGTCGCGGGTCGCCTCGGCCACCTCCAGCCCCACCACCTCCGGCACCCGCACCGACCCCCCGAGCAGGCCGCCGGCCCGGGTGAGCAGCCCGGCGGCCAGCAGCCCGACGACCAGCAGCACGGCCAGCAGCCGCCCCTTCCCGCCCTTGCGCCGCGCGGCCCGCGTCTTGGGCACCCGCCCGGTGGTCGGGCGTGGCCGCAGCTGCGGCGCGGCGGCCTGGCTGCCGCCGGTCGCCCGGCCCGCCACCGTCGTCCACCGGTCCAGACTCCGGGTCTCGGCCCCCGCCCCGCCGTGCTCGGGCGGCCACCCGGTGGTCGGCGCCCCGGCCACGGCGGCGGCACCCGCGGCCGCCTCGGCCGCCGTGGGACCGGCCCCGGTGGCACCGGCCCCGGTCGCCCCAACCGAGCTGGGACCGCCCCCGGTGGGACCGCCCGTGGTGGCCTCGGCGGCGGCGGCCCAGGCGGCGGTGGTGTCGGCCCCGGTGGGCAGGAGGGTGGTGGCGCGGAGGGCCTCGTCGACCCGCCGGCGGCGGGGGGCGCCGATAGCGGCCGCGAAGTCCGAGGCGCGCAGGTAACGGCGGGTCGGGTCGGGATCGGTGGCCCGGAGCACGGCCGCGTCGAACGGCTCGGCGACCTCGCCGGCGACCCGCGAGGGCGGCGGCACCCGGCCGCCGAGGTGCTGCTGGACGACCTGGCGGGCGTCGCCCTCGAACGGCGGCCGGCCGCTGACGCACTCCCAGGCCACCACCCCGAGGGCGTACACGTCGGCCCGCCCGTCGACCACCCCGCCCCGCAGCACCTCGGGCGCGCAGTAGTGGACGGTGGCGGCAAGGGCCTGCCCGTGGCCGCGCTGGGCGGCCGCCCTGACCAGGCCGAAGTCGGCCACCTTGACCGTCTCTGAGGTCAGCAGGAGGTTCTCCGGCTTGACGTCGAGGTGGACCACCCCGGCGTGGTGGGCGTGGTCGAGGGCGTCGGCCACCGGGCCGAGCAGCTCGGCGGTGGTCTCCGGGCTCAGCCGCCGCTGGCTGTCGAGCAGGTCACGCAGGGTCCGGCCGCTGATGTGCTCCATCACGATCCAGGGCAGCCCCCGCTCCTCGCCCGAGTCGTAGACGGCGACCACGTTGGGGTGGGACAGCCGGGCGGCCGTCCGGGCCTCGCGCCGGAACTGCTCGGAGAACTCGCGGTCGCGGGCGAACTCGGGGCGGGGCACCTTGATCGCCACCACCCGGTCGAGCTGCCGGTCGTGGCCCCGGTAGACGATCGCCATGCCACCCTGGGCGATGCGGGCGACGACCTCATAGCGGCGGCGGCCGAGCGTCCGGCCGACGAGGGCGTCCAGGTCGGCGGTGTTTCTGGCCAAGGTCTGCCCCAGGGTCGGTCGCCGCCCGGCGGATACCGGCCGGCAGAGAATTCTAAGCAGGCCCGACCCACAACTGCACGGAAGCTCGGCGCTGGCGCATCCCGGCCCGGCCCGGGAGAATGCACCCGACATGGCCTTCGAGGACGAGCTGGGGCTGCTCGGATTCCGCCCCGCCCAGGAGAAGCGGGACGGCACCCGGACCTTCTCCCTGGCCCGCAACCGCTACCTCACCTACTGGCTGCACCTGCCCGCCGACGACTCGACGGCCCTGTTCACCTGGGAGTTCGCCATCGGCGAGTACATGGACGAGTACGGGCTCCAGGTCGGGGCCAACGAGCCCCTCAACCAGTTCCTCTTCCCCCAGGTCGATACCGAGGTCGCCCAGGACATGGCGGAGATCGCCAAGGCGATGGAGCGCACCGAGGCGATGTTCGACGGCATGAACTTCGGCCACCGAGGGTGAGGCCCGGTCTTGGAGTAGTAGGCTCCAGCCCCCGGACCCACCCATGGGAGGAGGCGGCATGCGCCGCGGTGGTTCGCTGCTCATCACGATCCTGCTGCTCCTGGCCGCGTTCTGGGCCGGCATCCAGTATGAGCGGAGCAACTGCAAGATCGACCTGCCCAACACCACCCAGCAGGTCAACCAGACCGTCAAGTGCCGCGACTACAAGGGTGTCGACCTGCCTGGCTAGGACGTCTGATCGGTGGCCGGTGGGCCTCCCGTGGCCGCTGGCGGCCGTGGGCGGCCCACCGCCTTGACGGGAGGTCCGGTGCTGGGGCGCGCCACCTACCTGGCCCTGATGGCCGGCTGCCTGCTCGTCACCCTGCCGCTCGAGCTGGTCCTCAAGGCGGGTGTCTACCGCCGACCCCGCCGCTGGCTGGCGGCCGTGCTGCCGGTGTTCCTGGCCTTCAGTTTCTGGGACTGGCTGGCCATCCGCCGCAACCACTGGAGCTACAGCTCCACCTACACCAGCGGCATCGAGCTCCTCGGTATCCCCCTCGAGGAGCTGGTCTTCTTCGTGGTCGTCCCGACCTGCGCCCTCCTCACCTACCAGGCCGTCGTCCGCCTCCTCCCGGCCAGGGCCTCCCGGTGATCCGCGAGTACACCCTGGCCGCGGCGGCCGGGGTCGCCCTCACCGTCCTGCTCGAGCTGCTGATCCTGCGCACCGGGCTGTTCCGCGACCCCCGCTACTGGGTCGCCCTGGCCGTGATCGCCGCCTTCCAGCTACTGGTGAACGGGGTCCTCACCTGCCCCCCGATCGTCAGCTACGACCCGGCCGAGATCCTCGGCCCCCGCATCGTCTGCGCCCCCGTCGAGGACCTCGGCTTCGGCTTCGCCATGGTGACCACCACCATCGCCCTCTGGCGCCGCGCCGGCTCCGCACCCGGGGAGCGCTGACGGGCTGTCCCTCGGCCGGGGTCAGGGCTCCAGGCGGTGGAGGGCCTTGCGGACCCGCTCGGCGATGCCGACGGCGTCCAGGCCCAGCTCGGCCAGGAGGACCTCGCGCTTGCCGTGGGGCAGGAACTGGTCGGGGATGCCCAGCCGGAGCAGCGGCGTGGCCACCTCCTCGTCGGCCAGGACCTCGGCCACGGCCGAGCCGAACCCGCCGGCGAGCACGTTGTCCTCGACGGTGGCGACCAGCCGGTGGGCGCCGGCCACCGCCCCAAGGCGCGGGTCGAGCGGCTTGACCCAGCGAGGGTCGGCCAGGGTCACACTGATCCCGTCCTGCTTCAGCAGCCGGGTCGCCTCCTCGCAGGTCACGGCCAGCTTGCCCAGGCCGAGCAGGAGCACGTCGCGGCCGCGGGCGCGGACGTCCCAGGCGCCCAGCTTCATCTTGCGGACCGGGCCCGAGACGGTGAGCCTCGGCGTGGTCGAGCGCGGGAACCGGATGGCGAACGGCCCGGCGGTGTGGGCGACCGCGGTGGCCAGGGCCCGGCGCAGCTCGTTGCCGTCGCGCGGCGAGGCGATGACCATGTTGGGGACCTCCCGCAGCCAGGTGACGTCGTACACGCCGTGGTGGGAGGAGCCGTCCTCGCCGGTGACGCCGGACCGGTCGAGCACGAAGATCACCGGCAGCCGGTGCAGGGCGACGTCCATCATCACCTGGTCGAAGGCACGCTGGAGGAAGGTCGAGTAGATGGCGCAGACCGGCCGCAGCCCCTGCAGGGCCATGCCGGCGGCCATGGTCACCCCGACCTGCTCGGCGATGCCGACGTCGAAGACCCGCTCGGGGAACTCCCGCTGCATCACCGTCAGCTTGGTCGGGCCGAGCATGGCGGCCGAGATGGCGACCAGCTCGGGGTGGCGGCGGGCCTCGTCCAGCAGGGCCTGGCCGAACACGTCGGTGAAGCCGACCTCGTCGCCCGACTTCGGCAGGGCCCGCCCGGTCTCGGGGTCGAAGGCGCCGAGCGAGTGGAGGTTGTCCTCCTCGTGCTCCTCGGCCGGCGGGTAGCCGCGGCCCTTCTGGGTGATGACGTGCAGCAGGACCGGGCCCGGGACCCGCTTGGCGTGGTCGATGGCCTTCTCCAGGGCGGCCAGGTCGTGGCCGTCGACCGGCCCGGCGTACTGCCAGCCCAGGTCCTCGAACACCACCCGGGGCGCGACCAGGGCCTTGGCCCCCTCCTTGACCCGCTTGGCCGCCTCGACCATGCCCTCGCCGACCAGCGGCACCCGGCCGAGGGTCTCCTCGACGCCCTTCTTGAGGCTCTCGTAGCCGGGATGGAGCCGGAACGGGGCCAGGTGACCGGCCAGGCCACCGACCGTCGGGGCGTAGCTGCGGCCGTTGTCGTTGAGGATCACCAGCAGGTCGGGCTTGCGGTGGCCGATCAGGTTGAGCGCCTCCAGGGCGACCCCGCCGGTGAGCGAGCCGTCGCCGACCACCGCCACCACCCGGCCGTCGCCCTGGCCGGCCCGGCGGGCCTCGGCCAGGCCGAGGGCGTAGCCGAGGGCGGTCGAGGCGTGGGAGTTCTCGATCACGTCGTGGGGGCTCTCGGCCCGCGACGGGTAGCCGGAGAGCCCGCCGAGGGTGCGCAGGCCGGCGAAGTCGTCCTGGCGGCCGGTGAGCAGCTTGTGCACATACGCCTGGTGGCCGGTGTCCCAGACGATCCGGTCGACGGGCGAGTCGAGGGCCCGGTGCAGGGCGATGGTCAGCTCGACGACGCCGAGGTTGGGGCCGAGGTGGCCGCCCCGGACGGCCACCGCCCGGACCAGGAAGTCCCGGATCTCGGCGGCCAGCTCGGTGAGCTGGTCGCCGCTGAGCTGCCGTAGGTCGCCAGGTTGCTTGATCGATTCCAGCATGACGAATTGAGGATATGGGGTTCCGGGCGTTCGCGCCTCCTGAGACCCGGAAGCCTACCGCAGCGGCGAGGTGGCATGGCGGACGGCCACAAGGAGCTGGGTGCAGCCGGCCGCCTCGAGCAGGGCCAGGACGGCCAGGGCGACGGGGTAGCCGAGGTCGAGGGCGGCCGTTGCCAGGCCGTCGCCGCCCAGCTGGGCCGCGCCGACGGCCAGGCCGGTCAGGCCGAGGACGATCACCCGGGTCGGGCGCTCGCCCGGGGTGGCCAGCGTCCAGGCGGCCGCCACCTGGGCGGCCTGGGCCCTCGCCCGGACGTACTCGAGCAGCAGGAGCAGCCCGGCCGCGGCCGTCCCGGCGGCCACCGCCGCCTTCCCCCAGCCGGGGCCGGCCCGGGTCGCGACCAGGGCCACCGGCCCGGCGATCATGGCCAGGTCGGCCAGCCGGTCGGCGGTCGAGTCCCAGACAAACCCGAACACGCTGGTCCGGCGCTGCAGCACCGCCACCGCCCCGTCGACCGAGTCGGCGATCCCGGCGGCCAGGGTGAGCACGCCCGCCGCCGCCGCCCACCCCGGCCCCAGCGTCGCCGTCCACCCGGCCACCAGCGCCACCCAGAGGGCGGCCAGGGTGACCAGGTCGGGATCCACCCCCGCCCTGGCCAGGGGCGCCCCCAGGGCATAGGGCAGCCGCAGGTACCAGGCGGCCAGCCGCCCCCCGGGTCGCGCCTCCTCCCCGAGCAGGTGGGCCGCCCGCCACCCGGCCTCGTAGTCCTCGAAGGTCCAGCCACCCCCGCCGGGAGAAGGAGGGGAGGTGCCTGGGAAGGGTGGGGCGGTGCCCGGGGAGGGTGGGGCGGTGCCCGGGGAGGGTGAGGTGGTGCCTGGGGAGGGCGGGGCGGTGGGCCGAGAGCGCGGCGCCGGCGTGCGCGCCAGGGCGGTCCAGGCGAGGATGGCCAGGCCGCCAACGCCCAGCCCGATCCCGACCAGGCCCATCCCACTCACCGGAGCGGCCCTCCGCCCGCCACCAGCCCGATCCCGCCCCAGCTCCTCCAGCCCACCGCCCGGCCCGCCCTGTCCCTCGCCCGGCCCGTCCTGTCCCTCGCCCGGCCCGCCTGTCCGCCGTCCGGCCGGCCCTGTCCCTCGTCCGACCCGCGCTGAACCGTCCCGATCCCGCGTCGGGTCCCCCGGTGGGGGAGCGTAGCCGACCGGCGAGAGGAGAGCCTTCTGTTGTCCACAACCTCCCCGCGCACGAACGCTCGGGAGCTGGTCGCCGTCCTGGCCGGGGTGGCCGGGCTGGCCGCCGGGGTCAACAGCCTGGCACGGCTGGGGCGGGCCGGACGAGGCGGGCACCGGCTCGGGCCTGGCGACCCGGGGGCGTTCGGTGAGACGGTGAGTGTGGTCGTGCCGGCCCGGGACGAGGCGGGGCGGGTCGGGGCGTGCGTGGCCGCGCTGCTGGCCCAGGACGCGGCCGTGGCCGAGGTGGTGGTGGTGGACGACGGGTCCGCCGACGGCACCGCGGCCGAAGCGGCTCAGACCGGGGCGCGGGTCGAAGCGGCCCCGGCGCCGCGACCCGGCGTTGCCGGGAAGGCGGCGGCCTGCGCCCACGGGGCGCGCGTGGCCACGGCCGGGCGGTGGCTGGCCTTTGTCGACGCCGACGTGGTCCTCGCCCCCGAGGCGCTGTCGCGGCTGCTGGCGGCCTGCCTGGCCGCCGGGGCGGCGGCGGGCAGCCCACTGGCCAGGCAGGCGACCCGGACCTGGTGGGAGGAGCTGCTCCTGCCCGACCTGGGCCTGGCCGTGGCCGAGCGGCTCGACCTCGACGCGGTCGCCGACCCGGCCCGACCGGCCGCCTTCCTGTCCGGGCAGTGCCTGCTGGTCAGGCGGGACGCCTACGACGTCGTGGGCGGGTTCGGGGCCGTGGCCGGGTCGCTGGTCGAGGACGTCGCCCTGGCCGGCCGGCTCAAGGCGGCCGGGCACCGTCTGGTGGTCCGCCTGGCCCCCGGCCTGGCCGCCGTGCGCATGTACGGGCGCTTCGGCGACCTGTGGGAGGGGCTGGCCAAGAACCTGGCCGAGGTCTGGGGGGCCGGGACGGCCCCGCTGGCCTGGCAGGCGGCCCGGACGGCCGCCGGATGGGCGCCCTGGCTGGCCCTGGCCGCCAGGCCCGGGCCGCCGGCCCGGCGGGTCGCCTTGGCCGGCGGCCTACTCCAGCTGACCGTCCGGGCCGGGGGCCGGCTGGTCGCCGGCGCCGACCCCCGCCTGGCCGTCGCCTACCCGCTGGCCGACCTGGTCCTGCTGGCCGTCTACGCCGACTCGGTCCGCCGCCGCCGCACCGGCGCCCCCCTCACCTGGAAGGGGCGCACCTACGCGGATGCAGGCGGCCGGAGAGGAGGATGATGCGCCGCGCCGGGCCGGGTCGGCTCGCGAGAGCGCAGCCGGCCGGTACCGGAATGTAAACCGAGTCGTAACAGGAATCCGGAGAGCGGCGTCGGCCCAGTGGCTACCATGAACCTATGGGCGCCCCGATCTCGATCCGCCTGCGCGCCGCCTCGCCGGGGCTGCTGGCCCTGCCGTGGCTGGACCCGCTGGGCACGTGGCCCGAGGACGCGGCCGACTTCCGCGACCTCAACGTCGGGCCGAGCCGGCACCTGGTCCGCTTCGTCGAGGCCGACTACGTGCTCTACGCGCTGAAGGAGCTGCCGACCCGGATCGCCGACAAGGAGTACCGGGTGCTGCGCGACCTCGAGGTCCGGGAGCTCCCGGCGGTGCGGCCGGTCGGCCTGGTCGACCAGCCCGACACCGGCAACTCGATCCTGGTCACCGAGTACCTGGAGCACTCCTGGCAGTTCCGGCGGCTGTTCCGCCGGCTTCCCCGCGAGCTCGTCAAGCACCGCGAGCGGCTGCTCGACGCCATCGCCGGGCTGCTCGTCGACCTGCACCGCGAGGGGGTGTTCTGGGGCGACTGCTCGCTGGCCAACACCCTGTTCAAGCGCGACGGCCAGCTCCTCCAGGCGTTCCTGGTCGACGCCGAGACCAGCGAGGTCCACGCGGCCCTGAGCAACGGCCAGCGCGCCCACGACCTCGACATCCTGGTCGAGAACGTCTCCGGCGACCTGGTCGACGTCTCCATGGAGCTGGGGGAGAGCGGCGAACGGATCGACGAGGACCTGGCCGCCGCCGAGAGCATCGCCGACCGCTACCGCGCCCTGTGGGAGGAGCTGACCCACACCGAGACCTTCGGCACCGGTGAGCGCTACAAGGTCGAGGCCCGGGTGCGCCGGCTCAACGAGCTCGGCTTCGCCATCGACGAGCTGGCCCTGGAGCCGGCCACCGAGGACCGCAGCACCCTGCGGCTCAAGGTCGCGGTGGCCAACCGCCGCTTCCACGCCCAGGAGCTGCGGCGCCTGACCGGCCTGGAGGTCGGCGAGGGCCAGGCGGCCATCCTGCTCAACGACCTGCGCGCCAACCAGGCCCGGCTGGCCGTCGAGGGGCCCGAGGCGGCGGCCAGCGACGTGGTCGCCGGGTTCCGCTGGCGCACCGACGTGTTCGAGCCCGGCATGGCCAGGGCGGCGGCCGCCCTCGGCGACGTCGCCGACCCGATCCAGGCCTACTGCGACCTGCTCGAGGTCCGCTGGCTGCTCTCGGAGGGCCAGGGCCACGACGTCGGCCAGGACGCCGCCCTGGCCGCGCTGGCGGCCAGGCAGGCCCCGTCGGAGTCGGCCGCCCAGATGGTGGTGGCCGAGACGGCGACGGCCAGCTTCCCCCCGATCGGGGGCTAAGGGGCCCCGATGTCGCCGGTCAGGTAGCGCTGCAGGGTCGGGCCGATGGACGCCACCACCTGGGCCGCCGGGGCCGAGGCGAGCGGCTCGACCTTGACGATGTAGCGGGCCATGGCCAGGCCGATGATCTGGGAGCCGACGAGGGTGGCCCGCAGCCGGGCGTCGGGGCTGCCGAGCCGGTGGGCGATCTGGCCGAGGACCTCCTCGGTGATGAACTCGCGCAGCATGGCCGCGGCGTGCTCGTCGCCGACGGCCGAGCGGACCAGCGCCAGCAGCGGGCTCTGGTCGGCGGCGTGGTCCCAGATCGACAGGAACAGCTCGACCATCCGCTCGCCCGCCTGGGCCGGGTCCTCGGCCAGGACGGCCATCAGCTGCTCGACCGGGTTCACCGGGAGCTGGACGGCGGCCACGAACAGGGCCTGCTTGGTGCCGAAGTAGTGGTGGACCAGGGCCGGGTCGACGCCGGCCAGGTCGGCCACCCCGCGGATGGTGGCGTGCTGGTAGCCGTGCTCGGCGAAGGCGCGCCGGGCGGCGTCAAGGATCGCCTCCCTGGTCCCCGAGACCCCGGGCCGCCGGCCGGTCCGTGCCATCGCTTCGCCCTCCCTGAACTCTCCAACCGTTGAAATATGCTACCTGAGATCGGTCAGGGCCGGCGGGTGAGCAGGAAGCTGGCTCGTTCCTCGTAGCTGAGCAGGCCGACGAACCCCGAGCGGACCCGCAGGGCGACCTGGCGCTCCTCCTTGACGACCAGGCCGTCGCGGTCCAGCCAGAGGTCGCGGACGGCCCCGCCCGACGACTGGCCGGAGAGGGCGCTGAGCAGGCGCAGGTGGCGGGTCGCGACCGGGCCGGCGCCGGTCTGGACGGTCTCGGGGCCGAGGTAGAGGGTGGTGTTGGCCGAGACCGAGGCGCCGTCGACGCAGCGCCAGCTCCGCGAGCTGCCGGGCGCCCGCCCGGTGAGCAGGCGCCGGCCGACGGGGGCGCAGGCGAACCGCTGGACGCCCGGCACCAGGAAGTAGGTCAGGCTGGTCGAGGAGGCGAAGTCGTCGGCGTCGGCCCCGCCGGCGCAGAAGTCGTAGGTCTCCACATGCTCGGTGAAGATGGGCACCGTCTCGCGCCAGCGGCAGCCGCCCCGCCAGCTGATCACCCTGACCGTCTCCGCCGGGTAGGCCCGCTCGATCCCGAACCGGTCGACCCGCTCCTGCCCGCTGGTCCGGTAGCGGTAGACCCCGGCCGGCGGCCGCGGCCCGGGCAGGTCCCCGGGAGGCGCCGGGGCGGTCAGGAAGCTGGCTGCGGCCTGCTCGGCCCCGACCGGTGTGGCCAGCGCCCGGCCCCAGAGCAGGAACCCGTCGGCGGCCGCCACCACCAGTGCGAGCACGAGGGCGGCGCGAAGGCCCCGGCGGCGGGCCGGACGGGGCGGGGCGGCGGTGGCTCCCGGCGCGACCGCCGTGCTCATCGTCCAGGGGTGGCGACGCTGACGCGGCGCTCGGCCCGGGCGGCGGCCCGGGCGGCGATCAGGTGGCGGCCGGCGACGCCGAGGCGTCGGTGTCGGGGGACCGCCACCCGGCGGGCCAGGACCTGGTAGCCGGCCCGCTCGACCTCGTCAAGGATGCCGCCGTACAGGTCGAAGGCGACCCGGACACACGGCCGCGAGGACGGGGCGAGCAGCTCGATCCCGGGCTCGGCGGCCCGGTAGTGGGCCCTGGCCCGCTCGGTCTCGAAGGCCAGCAGCTCCCGGACGGCCGGGGCGGCCTGCCCGGAGGCCAGGTCGGCCCGGCCGACCCCGAACCGCTCCAGGTCGGCCTCCGGCAGGTAGACCCGGCCGCGCTCTGAGTCCTCGGCCACGTCGCGAATGAAGTTGGTGAGCTGGAAGGCCAGGCCGAGCTGGCGGGCGTGCTCCCGGGCGGCCGGCGGGTCGGCCGACTCCAGGATCGGGGCCATCATGGTCCCGATCACGGCCGCCGAGCCCTCCATGTAGCCACACAGGTCGTCATAGGTCCGGTAGCCGTCGGTGTGCAGGTCCATGGCCATCGAGGAGAGGAACCGCTCGAAGTCGGCCACGTCCAGGTCGAAGGCCCGGACCGTGTGGAGCACGGCCGGCAGGATCGGGTCCTCGCACGGCTGGCCGCGCAGGCCGGCGAAGAAGCGCTCCCCCCAGGCCCGCAGGGCGGCCGCCTGGCCGGCCCTGTCGAGGGTCGAGTCGAGGTCGTCGACGATCTCGTCGGCGTAGCGGGTGAACCCGTAGAGGGCGTGGACGTGCCGCCGCTTCCAGCGCGGCAGCAGCAGCGTGGCCAGGTAGTAGGTGCGGCCGTGGCGGGCATGGAGCTGGCGGCAGCGCTCGTAGGCCGCCCCCAGGGTCCGCGGCTGGGTGGCGACGGCCAGCCTCATCGGGCCAGCACCCGCTCGGCGGCCAGGCGGCCCGAGATCAGCACCATCGGCACCCCGACCCCGGGCACGGTGCCCATGCCGGCGAACACCAGGCCGGGCACGCCCGCCGAGGCGTTCTGCGGCCGCAGCCAGCCGGTCTGGCTGAACCGGTGGTCGAGGGAGAACGGCGTCCCCGCCGACAGGCCCTGGGCCTCCCAGGCGGGCGGGTCGACGACCAGCTCGACCGCGCTGTCGCGGCGCAGGTCGCCGTAGCCGAGGGCGGCCAGGCGGCCGTACAGCCGCTCGCGCAGCCGCGGCCCGGTCTCGGCCCAGTCCAGCCCGGCCCGGGTGTTGGCCGTCGGCTCGAGCACGAACAGGGTGGCGTGGCCCGGCGGGGCGGCCTCGGGGTCCTCGGGGGAGGGGTAGGTGACCAGCAGGCTCGGGTCGAGCTGGATGCCGCCGTGGCGGGTCAGGGCCTCGAAGGTGGCCTTCCAGTCGCGGCCCAGGTGGACGGTGTGGTGGGCCTGGCCCTCGAGCTGGCGGGTCAGCCCCAGGTGGACCAGGTAGCAGGAGGGCGAAAAGTGGAGCCGGCGCCGCTGCACCCGCCAGTCCCTGGCCGCCGGGGGTAGCAGGTGGGAGTAGGCGGCCGGCAGGTCGCTGGTGACGACCACGTCGCCGGCGGCCAGGCGCTCGCCGCCGGCCAGGACGACCCCGGTGACCCCGCCCGGCCCGCCCTCGACCCGCTCGACCCGGGTCGAGAGCCGCAGGCTGGCCCCGGCCTTCTCGGCCACCCCGGCCAGGGCCAGGGCGAGGGCGTGCATGCCGCCCTGGCGGGGGAACCAGGCCCCGCCGACGGTGTCCATGTGGGCGACCACGGCGTAGATGCCGAGGGCGTCGAACGGCGACAGGCCGGTGTAGAGGGCCTGGAAGGTGTGGGCCCGGCGCAGCCGCCAGTCGCTCAGGTGGGTGGCGACCAGGTTGTGCAGCCGGCGGAAGCCGCCGAGGCGGGCCAGCCGCAGCAGGGCCAGCGGCCGCGCCAGGTCGGCTGGGCCGTCGAAGTTCCGGTCGATGAACTGGCTCCACTCGGCCTCGAACATCCGCCCCAGGTGGGCGCGGAAGGCCAGGTAGCGGGCGGCCTCCTCGGGGCCGGCGAGCCGCTCGACCTCGGCCGCCATCCGCTCGGCCCCGGGCACGACGTCCAGGCGGGCCCCGTCGTGGAAGGTGAGCCGGTAGATCGGGTCGAGCGGGGCCAGCTCGAGCCAGTCGTCCAGCTCCTCGCCGGCCGCCCCGACGGTCGAGCGGACCACCTCGGGCATGGTCAGCACCGAGGGGCCGGTGTCGAAGCGGTAGCCGCCGGCGGTGGCCGTGCCGCAGCGCCCGCCCGGGACCGCCTCGGCCTCGACCACGACCACGTCGCGGCCGGCGGCGGCCAGGTGGATGGCGGCCGACAGGCCGGCCAGCCCAGCCCCGACGACCACCGTCTGTGCCGCCATGGCCGGCTAGGCGTTCCGGTCGGTGACGTGGTCGGCCAGCGCCGCCAGCGCCTCCCGGGCCGGCTCGGTGATCCCGCCGGCCCTGGCCAGGGCGTCCTTGGCCTGGGCCAGGAGCACGGCGATGCGGGCCTCGGTGGCGTCCACCGCGCCGCAGCCGGCGATCAGCCGGCGCAGGTCGGCGACGTCGTCCTCGGACAGCTTGGCGTTGCCGAGGGCGCTCTCCAGCAGCTGCCGCCCGGCCCGGTCGGCTCGCTGGCGGGCCAGCATGACCAGATAGGTCTCCTTGCCCTCGCGCAGGTCGTCCCCGGCCGGCTTGCCGGTCACCTCGGGGGCGCCGAACACCCCCAGGATGTCGTCGCGGAGCTGGAAGGCCTCGCCCAGCGGCAGCCCGTAGGCCGAGTAGGCCCCGGTCAGGCCGGGGGCGCCGGCGGCCAGGGCGTGGCCCAGGTGCAGCGGCCGCTCGATGGTGTACTTGCCCGACTTGTAGGTCAGGACCCGGCGGACGGCGTCCTCGTCGGGGGCGCCCCGGCGGGCCTCGACCAGGTCAAGGTACTGGCCGCCCATCAGCTCCGAGCGCAGCCGGTTGAAGACCCGCAGGGCGGCGGCCAGCCGGTCGTCGGGCAGGCCGGCCTCGGCCAGGGCGACGTCGGCCCAGGTGAAGGCCAGGTCGCCCATGAGCATGGCCGCGCCCTCGCCGAAGGCGGTCGGGTCGCCCCGCCAGGCCAGGCCGCGGTGCAGGCCGGCGAAGCCGACGTGCATGGCCGGGCGGCCCCGCCGGACCTCGGAGCCGTCCATGATGTCGTCGTGGATGAGGGCGCAGACGTGCAGCAGCTCGACCGAGCAGGACGCCCGGATGGCGGCGTCGGCCTCGGGGCCGTCGGCGGCGCCCCCCGCCCCGCGGTAGCCCCAGTACACGAAGGCCGGCCGCAGCCGCTTGCCCCCTTGGAGGGCGAACCGGGACAGGGCGTCGGTGACGGGGCCGTTGTCCTTGCCCAGGAACCCGAGGGCCGACAGCTCCTGGTCGAGCAGGGCGGCCAGGGCCCGGTCGACCCGGGCGCGGACGCCCTCGGCGTCCAGGGGGGACGCCGCGACGGGCTGGGGGGCCTCGGTCACCTGGCTGGGGCTTCCTCTGGGGCTGGTCAAGGTCGTCATGCATGCTTCTTCGATGCCAGCATCCTAGTCGGATGCACCTTCTAGCGCCCCGTCGCGTCACAGTGTCCAGGTAGCCTGCTCGCCATGGACACCCCGGTGCGGCCGACCGGTGAGGTGATCGCCGGCGGGCGGCCGCTGGAGCCCGGCGAGGCCGACGGGCTGGGGATCCTCCACGCCGACCTGGACGCCTTCTACGCCAGCGTCGAGGTGCAGAAGGACCCGTCCCTGCGGGGCCGCCCGCTGCTGGTCGGCGGGACCGGCGGGCGCGGGGTGGTCACCTCGGCCTCCTATGAGGCGAGGGCGTTCGGCTGCCGCAATGCCATGCCGATGGCCAGAGCCCGCCGCCTATGTCCCCAGGCGGTGGCCGTCCCGCCCGACTTCGCCGCCTACCGGCGGGCCTCGGCCACGGTGATGGGCATCTTCCAGAGCATCACCCCGCTGGTCGAGCCGCTCGCGCTCGACGAGGCCTTCCTGGACGTCCGCGGGGCGCGGGCGCTGTTCGGCGACGCCGTGGCCGCGGCCCGGCTGCTGCGGGACCGGGTCCGCCGGGAGGCCGGGCTGGCCCTGACCGTCGGCGTCGCCGCCAGCAAGTTCCTGGCCAAGCTGGCCTCGACCCGCGGCAAGCCGGACGGCCTGCTGGTCGTCCCGCCCGGGCGGGCCCTCGCCTTCCTGCACCCGCTGCCGGTCGACGCCCTCTGGGGGGCCGGCCAGGCCACCATCGACGTGCTGGCCCGCTACGGCCTGCGCACCGTCGGCGACGTCGCCGCCACCTCCGGAGCGACCCTGGAGCGGGCCCTCGGCCCGGCCGCCGGGGCCCAGCTCCACGAGCTGGCCTGGGCCCGCGACGACCGCGAGGTGGTGCCGTTCGAGGCGGCCAAGTCGGTCGGCTCCGAGGAGACCTTCGCCGCCGACATCGACGACCCCGGCCAGCTGGCCCGCGAGGTGCTGCGCTGCTGTGTGCGGGTGGGCCGGCGGCTGCGGGAGGCCGGCCTGGCCGGCCGCACCGTCACCCTGAAGCTTCGCTTCGCCGACTTCCGCACCATCACCCGCGGTCGCACCCTGGCCGTGGCCACCGACACCGACACCGAGCTGCACGAGGTCGCCGGCGACCTGCTGGCCCGGCTCCAGCTCGGCCGGGCCCCGGTCCGCCTGGTCGGGGTCACCGTCAGCAACCTGCAGCGCGCGGGCGCGCCGGTGCAGCTGCGGCTGGGCCCGGAGCGGCCGGGCTGGGAGGCGGCGGTGCGGGCCGCCGACGCGGTCAGGGCCCGCTTCGGCGACGGCGCCATCGACCTGGCCTCGCTGACGTCCCAGGAGCGGGAACCGTAGGCTCAGGTTGAGGGTTGAACCCCTTAGACCCGCGGGGCGACGCTGTTGTTGAGGGGGTAGTGCCCGGGTACACTCGCAGGACCACCACAGTACGACCCTGGCCGGAGCCTCACATGCCGCTGTCCGAGCACGAGCAACGCATCCTGGCCGAGATCGAGCGGCGGTTGCTCGAAGAGGACCCCAAATTCGCCCATCAGGTGGGCTCCTCGTTCCGTGCCCACCTGGGCCGCCGGCTCAAGCTGGCCGTGGCCGGCTTCGTGCTCGGCCTGATCGTCGTCATCTCCTCGACCTTCTTGGAGAACGTGGCCGTCGGCGTCGCCGGCTTCGTCATCATGCTGGCCTGTGTGTTCCTGTTCGTCCGGACCATGCGCCGGCGTGCGACGGTGGAGCGACCGGTCGGCCCGGCGCCCCCGTCGGGCCCGCCCCCGGCCGGCCCCCAGCGCCGCCAGGGCGGCGGCCCCAAGGGCGGCGTCGACGCCTGGTGGGGCAAGATGACCGAGCGCTGGCGCTCCCGCTGGGAGGAGCGCGGCGGCCAGGGCCCTTCCTGACCGCGCGGACCTGCGACTGGTCACTGGTCGAGTGTGCCCTGCTCCGCGACCTGTGGCGGGCACGGCAGGCTCAGGACTCGGCGTAGGAGGCCAGGCCGCGCAGGATCACGTCGAGGCCCAGCGCGAACCGCTCCTCGGGCCCGCCGCTGAACAGCTCGTCCACGGTCGCGACCACGTTGGGGAACTGGTCTGCGGGCAGGGACGCGAAGTAGCCGCGCATCATGGCCGCGGTCTCCTCCAGCGACAGCGGCTCGCCGCTGGCTGAGGTCATCGGGGGCAGGGTGGCCTCGTAGCCGGTGGCCCCCAGGTACAGGCCGAGCAGGTCGCCGGCGTAGGCGGCGACCCGGTCGGGGATGCCGGCCCCGCGCAGCAGGACCAGGGTCCACTCGGCCCAGCGGACCACGTTGATGCCGGTGGGGATCCGCCCGAGGGTCAGGGCGGCCACGCCCGGGTGGCGGTCGAACACGCCCCTGACCCCGATCAGCCACTCCCGCAGCTGCTCCTGCCAGCGGTCCGGGTCGGGCTCGGGGAGCGGCACCTCGCCGGCCACCCGGTCGATGATCAGGTCGACCAGGGCGTCCTTGTTGGCCACGTGCCAGTAGAGCGAGGCCGGGCCCGTGCCCAGCTCGTCGGCGACCCGGCGCATGCTCAGCCCGGCCGAGCCCTCGCGGTCGAGCACGCGCAGGGCGGCGTCGACGATCGCCTCCCGGGAGAGGGGAGCGCGGGCCGGCCGCTGGCGCGGGGCGGCCTTCCAAGGCGGCTCGGGGATGGCCATGGCCCAGCACTGTACCAGAGATGGAACGACGTTCGTCTTATGGAACACCGTTTGACATCAACCGGCCCGGGTGCTAGAACAGTGTTCGTCCAAAGGAACATCGTTCCACCCAGGAGGGTGCAGATGACGCCGACGATCGAGGCCACCGGCCTCCGCAAGCGGTTCGGCAAGACGGTCGCCCTGGACGGGCTCGACCTGGTGGCGGAGCCGGGACAGGTCCTGGCCGTGCTCGGGCCCAACGGGGCCGGCAAGACAACCTTCGTGCGCACCGTGGCCACCCTGCTGCGCCCCGACGCGGGGGAGCTCCGGGTGGCCGGCCACGACGTGCGCCGCCAGCCCGGGGCGGTCCGCCGGGTGATCGGGCTGGCCGGCCAGTACGCGGCCGTCGAGCCGGCCATGACCGGCCGGGAGAACCTGCGCCTGGTGGCCAGGCTGTTCGGCCAGGACAGGCGCGCGGCCCGGGCGAGCAGCGACCGCGTGCTCGAGCTGCTGGGGCTCACCGGGGCGGCCGACCGGCTGGCCCGGACCTACTCGGGGGGTATGCGCCGCAAGCTCGACCTGGGCGCGAGCCTGGTCGGGTCGCCGCGCCTGCTGCTGCTGGACGAGCCGACCACCGGGCTGGACCCGCGCAGCCGGATCGAGCTCTGGGACGCCATCGGGGCCCTGGTCGGGGCCGGCACCGACGTCCTGCTGACCACCCAGTACCTGGACGAGGCCGACCACCTGGCCAGCCGGGTGGTGATCATCGACCACGGCCGGGTCGTGGCCGCCGGCACCCCCAGCGAGCTCAAGCAGCGGGCCGGCCGCAACGTCATCGAGGTCCACACCCGGGACCGGGCCGACCTGGCCAGGGCGGCGGCCGGCCTGGCCGGCCTGGACCACGACCAGCCGCAGATCGAGGAGGCCACCCGCCGGGTCCGGGTGGCCGTGGCCGCCGGCACCGACCCGCTGCGCGACGCCCTGAGCGCCCTTGACGCGGCCGGGGTCGCGGTCGAGGACATCTCGCTGCGGCCGCCCACCCTGGACGAGGTCTTCCTGGCCCTGACCGGCCAGCCGCTCGAGCCAGCAGCCGACACCGCCGCCGGGCACGCGGCGGCCTGAGAGGAGACGATCGACCATGGCAAGCATTCCCGTCCCCGCCTCCGCCCGGCCCTCGGCCGGGCTGGCGGCCAGCACCTTCGGCATCGCCCGGCGGGGGGTGCGCAAGTTCCTGCGCACCCCCCAGCTGGTGGTCGTCGGGACCGTCCAGAGCGCCCTGTTCCTCCTGATCTTCCGCTACGTGTTCGGCGGCGCCATCGGCGCCGGAGGCCTCGACTACGTGGACTTCCTGGTCCCCGGGTTCATCACCACCGGCCTGCTGTTCGCCGGCATGGGCGCGGCCGCCGGGATGGCCGAGGACCTGGAGCAGGGCTTCGTGGACCGGCTCCGCTCCCTGCCCATCCCCAGGAGCGCCGTCCTCGCCGGCCGGGCGGTGGCCGACACCGCCCTGCTCGTGTGGAGCCTGGCCATCACCAGCGCCGTCGGCTTCGCCGTCGGGTTCCGGCTCCATGGCGGCCTGGCCGACGCCCTGGCCGCGTTCGGGCTGCTGCTGGTGTTCGGGTTCGCCTTCGAGTGGATGTTCCTCACCCTCGGCCTGTTCGCCGGGACCGCCCAGGCCGCCCAGGGCCTGGCCCTGATGGTGTTCCCGCTCACCTTCGTGTCCAGCGCCTACGTGCCGGTCGAGTCGATGCCCGGCTGGATGCAGGCCTTCGCCGAGCACCAGCCGGTCACCGTGATGGTGGACGCGGTCCGGGTGCTCACCCAGGGCCGGGCGGCCGAGCTGCTGCTCGGCCACGGGGCCGAGTTCTACGTGGTCAGGTCGCTGGCCTGGTCGGCGGCCATCCTGGCGGTGTTAGTGCCGCTGGCCGTGGCCGGCTACCGGCGCGACTGACCGACCAGGCTGCGGGGGCTGACCGTGGCCACCACCCGCCGGCGCCAGCCGAGCCGCCCGGCCAGGCTCGACCTGGCGCTGCGGGCCAGGCGCCTGGCCTCGTCGGCCTGGTCGCCGCCGGGCTCGTCGGGGGCGTACTCGGCCCGCTCGAACAGGCCGGTCAGCTCGACCAGCGGGTCGGCGTCAGCGGCGAAGTCGCCGGACAATCGGCGGGCGTAGGCGGCCGGCGTCTCCGCCCCCCGGCGGCCGATGCCGGCGTCCCTGGCCCAGCTGGTCAGCTCCGCGTACGACTCGGCCACGGCGTCGCGGGGCCGGTGCCCGGCCCGCCGGCGGGCCAGCAGGTTGCGGGTCCACTTGACCCCCGGGATCAGCAGCACCAGCAGGGCCACGGCCAGGCCGGCCCGGACGACCGGCCGGTCCAGCCAGCCCCGGTCGGTGCCGGCGCCGGCCAGCGGGTCGGAGTTGCCGCCCGGCTCGGGGTCGGGCGGGCGGACAGGCGGGTTGGTGGCGGAGTCCGGGCGGGTGGTCTGCGGCTGGGCGGTCTGGCCGGCCTCGTCACCGGGCACCCGGCCGGCCGGGGTGGTGTAGGTGGGCACCGACACCGTGCCGTCGGCCCGAGGGGTCGGCTCGAACGGCACCCAGCCGGCCTTGGGGAACCACAGCTCCGGCCAGGCGTGGGCGTCGTGGGTGGTGACCTGCTGGAAGGTGTTGTCGATGATCTCACCCGAGGTGAAGCCGACGGCCACCCGGGAGGGGACGCCGACCTGCCGGGCCATCATGGCCATGGCGATGGCGAACTGCTCGCAGTAGCCCTCCCGGACCTCGGTCAGGAACCGCCGCAGCTGGTTGCCGCCGGCCGCGAGGGAGGGCACGTTCAGGTTGTAGCGGAACTCCTTGCTGCGCAGGTAGTCCTGGATGGCCAGGGCCTTCTTGAAGGGGGTGTCGGCGTTCTTGGCCGCGACCACCGCGTCGGCCTGCTGCTCCACCTCCCGGTCCAGGCTGCCGGTCTCCAGGTACGGCCGCAGGCTGGGGTAGTCCCGGTAGTCGACCGGGCCGGCCAGGTCGGCCGCGTCGATCTGGGGGACCTGGGAGACGACCGTGTAGTGGAACCCCTGGCGGAGCCGCTGGTTGATGGTCAGGCTGGCGAACCTCTGGTTGGCCAGCACCCGCCGCCCGGCGTCGACCCGGACCGGGGTGGTGGCCGCCGGCAGCCAGAACGACCCCAGCTCCTGGATCTCGACCTCCTGGGTGACCTGGGTCACCGGCAGGTCCGGGTCCTGCTCGCCGGCGAGCGGGCCCTCGAAGGCGACCAGGTTGCTGCGGGGGTCGCTGGAGGGGGCGAAGTCGGTGCCGTCGAAGCGGTCGTAGACCATCAGCCGCCAGCGCTCCCGCTGGGTGCTCCGGGCCCGGAACATGGGGACGTCCTCCTGCGCGGTCAGCCGGGTCCGCAGCGAGATGAACGGGTTGAGGGCCACCCCGGTGTCGGCGCCGGTGCGGTCCTTGAGGTCGACCACCGGCTGCTGGCCGTAGCCGGGCAGCAGCCAGGGCACGGTCAGGGCGCACAGCCCGGCGGCCAGGGCCAGCCAGCGGCCGGTCTGGGCGGCCGGGGTCAGCGGCAGCCGCCAGCCGGCGCCAGGCCGGCTGCGGGCGCTCGACACCCAGCGGCCCCAGGTGGCCAGCCGGGCCCGGCCCTCGAACAGCAGGATCCCGGCCGCCCCGAGCATGAACCAGGTCGTGTACCAGGCGGGGCTGGAGGGCCGGATGACGGCCGGGAAGACGAACAGGCCGAGGGCGGGCACCAGGGCCAGCAGGGGCTGGCGGGCCCGGAAGGCGAGCCCGTCGGCGGCGGTCGCCACCGCCCAGGCGCCGGCGCAGGTGAGCAGCACGAACTCGGTCGTGACCTGGACCGGGGCGGCCTGCTCGCTGACCGCGGCCAGGGCGGCCGAGGCGGCCGACGCCATCTCGGACAGGGTCCGGCCGGTGGGGACGACCAGCAGGAGCGTGCCCGGGAAGAGCAGGATCCCGCCGACGACCACGAACCCGACGACCATGGCGAGCAGCGACAGCAGCTGGCCGACGCCAAGACGCCGCAGCAGGGCGGCCAGGCCGAGGGCGGCCCCCATGGTCAGCCAGGTCGGCAGCAGCCAGGCGTTGCCGGCGTACAGCCGGCTCAGCGACAGGGACGCGCCGGCCAGCAGGCCGGCCAGCGCTAGCGCCTGCGCGTAGTCAGTGTTGCGCGCCCCAGGGGGGCTGTCAGTCGTCGCCACGGGTCATCCAGGGGTTGGGTGCGGGAGAGCATCGCGGTCCGCCAGCCGGCCCGGTCGAGCAGGGTGGCGATGCCGGCGGCCTGGGCGTCGGCCGCGGCCACCTCGCGGGCGGCCAGCCCGAGCCAGCTGTCGGTGCGGACCAGCAGGCCGAGGGCGCCGCCGAAGCCGAGCCGGCAGCGGGCCAGGGCGGCCGCCTCGTCGGAGGAGGGGACGCCGAGCACGGCCACCAGCAGCCCCTCGCCGGCCGTCCTGGCCAGCCGGTTGGCCATCGGCACCAGCGACGGGGTCGCGGTCGGCTCGACGCTGGCCAGGAAGTCGAGCACGGCGGTGGCCTGGTCGGCCATCCCGGCCGGGCGCACCTGCTGGCCGTCGTCGGCGACCAGGGCCAGCTCGTAGCCGGAGCGGCCCAGGCGCAGGGCGATCGAGGCCGCCGCCGACACCGCCCGCTCGAACGAGGCCCGGCCCCCCTGGCCACGGTGGGCGGACAGGCGCAGGTCGATGGCGATCACGGCCCTGGCCTGCCAGGGACGCTCCTCCTGGCGGATCATCAGCTGGCCCCGCTTGGCCGAGGAGCGCCAGTGGACCTTGCGCAGGTCGTCGCCGTCGCGGTACTCGCGGGTGGTGTAGAACTCGTCGCCCTGGGAGAACAGGTAGCGGACCTTGGTCGCGGCCGAGCTGGCCAGCTCGCCGCCAAGGCCGGGGGCGCTGAGCGTCTCGACCTTCGGGTGGACGATCACGTCCGAGGCCCCGGCCAGCTCCGAGGTGACCTGGGCCAGCCCGAACGGGTCGGCCAGGCGGACGGCCAGCGGGCCGATCGAATAGCGGCCCCGGGCGGCGGCCCGCAGCTCGTAGTTGAGCAGCTCACGGTCGCCCCCGGGGATCCCCGGGACGACGAAGCGGGCCCCTGGGCCGAGCTGGTAGGGGAGCCGGTCCTCGAGCAGCAGCACGCCCGTCTCCAGCCGGGTCGGGTTGTCGAGGCGCACGGTGACGTTGATCCGGTTGCCCACCGAGGTCCGCACCGGGCGCACGGCCCTGCTGGAGGTGAGCCGGGAGTTGCCCCAGGTGACGACGGCCAGCGCCCCCACGGGCAGGACGACGGCGGCGACGGCCAGCATGTACAGCTCGGAGACGCCGGTGAGGCGCCCGGCCACGTACAGGGCGGCCGCGGCCGCGGCGAACCCGGCCGCCCGCGGGGTGAACGCCCTGAGCAAGCTAGCTCTCGCCCCGTCCGCGGATCGGGATCGGCACGTACTCGACGATGTCCGCGAGCACGTCGGCGGCGGTGCGGCCGATCATCTGGGCCTCGGGTGCGGTGATCAGCCGGTGGGCCAGGACCGGGTTGACCAGCTCCTTGACGTCGTCGGGGACCACGTAGTCGCGCCCGGAGACGGCCGCGGCCGCCCGCGAGGCCCGCAGCAGGGCCAAGGCCGCCCGCGGGCTGGCCCCAAGGGCCAGGTCGGCGTGGTCGCGAGTCGCCCTGACCAGGTCGACGATGTAGCGCTTGAGGGTGTCGGCCACGTGGACCGTCCTGACCCCCTCGATCATCTCGGCCACCGTCGGCGCGTCGGCCACCGGCTGCAGCTCGCTGAGCAGGGTGGTGGTCCGGCCGTGGGTCTCCAGGATCTCGATCTCGGCCTGGCGGGTCGGGTAGCCGATGTTCAGCTCCAGCATGAAGCGGTCCCGCTGGGCCTCGGGGAGGGGATAGGTGCCCTCGTGCTCGATGGGGTTCTGGGTGGCGACCACCAGGAACGGCACCCCGAGCTGGTAGGTGATCCCGTCCACGGTGACCTGGCGCTCCTCCATGGACTCGAGCAGGGCGGCCTGGGTCTTGGGCGAGGCCCGGTTGATCTCGTCGCCGAGGACGATGTTGGCGAAGATCGCCCCCGGCTTGAACTCGAAGTCGCCCCGCTCCTGGTTGAACACGCTGACCCCGGTGACGTCGGAGGGCAGCAGGTCGGGGGTGAACTGGATGCGGCGGACCGAGCAGTCGATGGAGCGGGCCAGGGCCTTGGCCAGCATCGTCTTGCCGACCCCGGGGACGTCCTCGATCAGGAGGTGACCCTCGGCCAGCAGGGCCACCAGCGCGAGGCGGACCACCTCGGTCTTGCCCTCGATGACCCGCTCGATGTTGGCCCGGATCTTGTCGTATGAGGCGGCGACGTCGTCCATGCCGCCCGTGTCGGGGCGCGTCGTGGCCACCCGAGCGGGCTCCTTTCCTGGGGCGCTGAGCACATCGATTGTAGGCGCGACGGATAAGGAAGAGGTGAGAACGAGCCGATCCGGTTCTATATCCTCCATCCGTGCCAACCGCCATCGACACCAGGGCCAGGCTGCTCGCCGCGGCCCGGCAGGCCTTCGCCGACCTCGGCTACGCCCGGGCCCGGGTCGAGGACATTGTCGCCAGGGCCGGGGTCGGGCACGGCACCTTCTACGCCTACTTCAAGAACAAGCGGGCCGCCCTGGCCGCCCTCATCTCCGAGAACGCCGCCACCCTGGTCGACCTGGCCGGCCAGCCCTGGCGTCCCGGCGACGTCCGGGCCAGCCTGGTCGAGGTCCTGCGGGGCCTCTCCGACCTGTACGACCGCGACGCCGACCTGATCGCCCTCTGGACCGAGGCCTCGATCCAGGACCCGGAGCTGGGCCGGATCCTCGACGAGGTCCGCCGCCAGTTCGTGGCCCGCATCGCCCGCAACATCGAGCGGGCCGCCAGCCTGGGCGTGACCCGGCCGGTCGACCCACTGACGGCCGCCACCGCCCTGGCCGCCATGGCCGAGCAGACGATGTTCCTGCGGGCCGTCCGGGGCGAGCCGCTGGACCGCGACCTCACCGTCGAGACCCTGGCCGACCTCTGGCTCCACGCCCTCTACCGATAGCTGACCGCCGGCCGGGGTACGGTGGGGCGAGCAACCGGAGGAAACATGGACGAGCGTCGCAAGGTGGCCAGCTGCGGGCCCACCGACGTCTGGGTCTGGCAGGGCGACATCACGGCCGCGGGCACCGAGGGGATCGTCAACGCGGCCAACAACGAGGGCTGGCTCGGCTCCGGGGTCGCCGGGGCCATCCGGCGGGCCGCCGGCGCCGAGGTCGAGGCCGAGGCGGTCGCCCAGGCCCCCTGGCCGGTCGGGGACGCGGTCCGGACCGGCCCGGGCCGGCTCGCCGGGCGAGGGGTCAAGGCCATCCTGCACGCCGCCGCCATGGCCCCGGGCCGCCCGGCCAGCGCCGAGGCCGTCGGCAGCGCCACCGCGGCCGCGCTGCGCCTGGCCGCCGCCGAGGGGCTGGCCAGCGTGGCCCTGCCCGCCCTTGGCACCGGGGTCGGCGGGGTTCCGCTGGAGGCGGCCGCCGCGGCCATGGGCGCGGCCGTGCGCGAGCACGCCGCCGGGCCCGGCCCGGTCACCACCGTCGTGTTCGCCCTCTTCGACCAGACGGCCGTTGAGCGGTTCGGGGGGGCCCTCGAGCGGGAGCTGGGAGGTGGCCATGGACCCTGAGCTGGACCCCATGGCCGCGGGCGGGCTGCTGGAGCGGATCGTCACCTGGGCCGGCCAGGAGGTCGGCACCGGCAACGGCTACATCTGCCTGATCGAGCCCGACACCGGCGAGATGGTCCTGCGGCTGGGCACCGGGGCCTATGCCGGCCTGGTCGGGCTGCGCATGCTCAAGGGCGAGGGCCTGTCCGGGCGGGTCTGGGAGACCGGCGCCCCGGTGGCCATCCCCGACTACAGCCGCTGGGAGGGGCGGGTGCCCCAGGTCGCCAGCGACGCCTTCCGGGCCGTCCTCGGGGTCCCGCTGGTGTCGGGCGGGACGGTCTACGGCGTGATCGGTCTTGCCTTCTCCGAGCTCGGCCGGACCTTCACCGACGACGAGGTCACCCAGGTCAGCCGCTTCGCCGAGGTGGTCTCGATCGCGCTCGACAACGCCCGCCTGTACGCCGCCGCCCAGCAGGAGCTGGTCGAGCGGCAGAAGGCCGAGGGCCGCTTCCGGACCCTTGTCGAGGAGATCCCGGCCATCGTCTACAGCGAGGAGTTCGAGGTCGGCGGCGCCCGCCAGTACATCAACCGCCAGGTCGAGGAGCTGTTCGGCTTCACCGCCGAGGAGGCCAGCCGGGCCAACTTCTGGAAGTCGGCCGTCCACCCCGACGACCTGGAGGCGGTCCTGGCCGAGGAGGCCCGCTGCGAGCGGACCGGCGAGCCGTTCCGGATGGAGTACCGCTTCTTCACCAAGTCGGGCGAGGTCAAGTGGGTCCGGGACCAGTGCGTGCTGGTCCACGACGCGGCCGGCACGCCATTGTTCTGGCAGGGCGTGAGCGTCGACATCACCGACACCAAGCGGGCCCTTGAGCACGAGCGCGAGGTGACCCGGCGGCTGCGGGCCCTCGACCAGATGAAGAACACCTTCCTGGACGCGGTCTCCCACGAGCTGCGCACGCCCCTGGCCGCGATCGTCGGCATCGGCCTGACCCTGGAGCACAAGGCCGACATCCTGGCCGACGCCGACCGCAGCGACCTCTACACCCGGCTGGTGGCCAACGCCCGCAAGCTCGACCGGCTGCTCAACGACCTGCTCGACCTGGACCGGCTGACCCATGGGATCGTCGCCCCCAAGCGCCGCCCGACCGACGTGGCCGCCCTGGCCGGCCGGATCGCCGACGACTGGGGCCTGCTCAACGGCCGCCGGCCCCAGGTCGTGGCCCAGCCACTGATCGTTTCCCTTGACCCGGGCAAGGTCGAGCGGATCATCGAGAACCTGCTGGCCAACGCGGCCAGGCACACCCCGCCGGACACCCCGGTGTGGGTGCGGGTCGAGCAGCCGCCGGGCGGCGACGGGGTCCTGCTGGCGGTCGAGGACGCCGGGGCCGGGGTCCCGGCCGAGCTGCGCGCCAGCGTGTTCGAGCCGTTCCGCCAGGGCCCGGACACGCCGGCCCACGCGCCCGGGGTCGGGATCGGGCTGACCCTGGTCGCCCGGTTCGCCGAGCTCCACGGGGGGCGGGCCTGGGTGGAGGAGCGGGCCGGGGGCGGCTCCTCGTTCCGGGTCCTGATCCCCGACGCGCCCCAGGAAGGCTGACCACCTCCACCGTTATACTGCGAGCGGCCCCACGCATCGCCACGGGAGGGCATGGTGGAGCGAGCGCTCGTCCTCAACGCGTCGTACCAGCCGATCTGTGTCGTGCCGGTGCGGCGGGCGGTGGTGCTGGTGCTCAAGGAGAAGGCCGACGTGCTGGTGCCCGGCAGCGGCCTGGTCCGCGGGGCCACCCTGGCGGTCCAGGCCCCCAGCGTCATCCGGCTCCGGTACTTTGTGAAGGTACCGTTCCGAGCCCGGGCCGGGCTCTCCCGTCGAGCGGTGTTCGTACGCGATGACCACACCTGCCAGTACTGCGGCGAGCGAGCCGAGAACGTCGACCACGTGGTGCCCCGCTCCCGTGGCGGTCTTCACGTCTGGGAGAACGTGGTCGCCGCCTGCCGGCGCTGCAACAGCCAGAAGGAGGACCGCCTCCCGCACGAGGCGGGCTTCCGCCTACGGCGCGAGCCACGGGCGCCCAAGGAGACGCTGTGGATCGTGATCGCCGTCGGCCGCATCGAACCTGGCTGGGCGCCGTTCCTGGGCCTGGAGGCCGACGCCGTCCCCGCCTGAGCCTTCCCAGCCGCGCCTCCCTGACCGCTCTGGCCGCCCGGGTCGCCCCGTGGGCCCTGCCGCTGCTCGCCGGGGCGCTGGGGGCGCTGCTGGCCGTGACCTTCCTGGCCGACCAGGAGGTCACCGTCGGCCCGGCCCGGGTCCGCCTCGAGGCCGGGGTTGCCCTGGTCGGGTCCAGCCGGCTGGCCGCGCCCCCGTTCGGGTCGGTCTCGGCCCGGACCCACCAGGGCCCGCTGGCCTTCCGGGCCACCGTCGACGACGTCGACGTCAAGCGCCTGGGGCGGCTGCTGGAGGGCAGCCCCGGCCCCTCGGGGCCCGGCGGCCCCCGGTTCGCCGAGCTGGAGGCGACCCTCGGCCCCCTCGAGGACCAGGCCCGCCGGGCCGCCACCGTCTTCGTGCTCCGGATCGCCCTCCTCGGCCTGGCCGGCGGGCTGGCCGCGGTGGTGGTGTTCCCGCGGCGGACCCGCCGCCAGCTGCTGCGCTGTGGCCTCGGCGGCCTGACCGCCACTGTCCTGCTCCTGGGGCCGGCCCTGGCCACCTACGACGTGACCGCCTTCCGCGAGCCCCGCTACGAGGGCGCCCTCGAGTACGCCCCGGCCCTGATCGGCGACGTCCGCACCGGCCTCGACCGCCTGCGGACCCTGCGCGCGGAGATGGTCCGCATCGGCCGCAACCTCGACCGCGCCTATGCCGCCCTGGCCACCCCGGTCGGCGAGATCGACGGCAACGGCACCGTGCGGGTGCTCCACATCTCCGACATCCACCTCAACCCGGCCGGGTTCGACCTGGCCGAACGGCTGGCCGACCAGTTCGACGTGGCCGCGGTGGTCGACACCGGCGACATGGGCACCTGGGGGCTGCCAAGGGAGCCGCAGGTGGCGGCCAACATCGGCCGCTTCGAGGTGCCGTACCTGTTCGTCAAGGGCAACCACGACGACGCCGACATGGTCAAGGCCGTTGCCGCCAACGACAACGCCCGGGTCCTGGACAGTGGCGGCACCGAGGTCGCCGGGATCCGCTTCTACGGGGTCGCCGACCCGACCTTCACCCCGGGCAAGGGCAGCCAGGTGGAGGAGTTCGAGGACCTCAAGGTGGCCCGGAGCGTCGGCGTGGCCGACGCCATCGACCGCCAGGCCCTGCGGCCGGACGTGCTCCTGGTCCACGACGGCCGGCTGGCCGCCTACGCCCGCGGCCACGTGGCCACCGTCCTGGACGGCCACCTCCACCGCTTCGGCACCGAGGTCGTCAACGGCACCAGGACCCTCCAGACCGGCACCGCCGGCGCCGGCGGGCCCGACAACTTCCGGGCCGAGGACCCGCCCCCGGCCGACGCCCAGGTCATCTACTTCGACCCCCAGACCCGCCGCCCGGTGGCCGTCGACCGCATCAGCGTCCGCCTCCCCGGCTCCTCCTTCTCGGTCGAGCGCATCCTGCTCCCCGAGGGCGCCACCCCCTTCGCCCCCGCCCCGATCGAGGTCCCCCCGGACCTGCTCCCGGCCCCCGGCGCCCAGGGCGGGTAGCCCTCTCCCCATCGCTCCAGTGGAGTGAAGTGGAGGATCAACAGTTCTTCCGCTCTGCGGCTATTTCTGACTGCTGATCCCTATTTTCCCTGCTCAAATGGCCTCTCTCTGTGGCTGCATATGCATTGACGGTGGGTACCCGGTGGAGTAAAGTGGCGCCAAGTGGAGGGCACAGGGGAGGGGAGCGGCGCTGTTCATCGGCACCTACGACCACTCCCTGGATCCAAAGGGCCGGGTGATCCTCCCGCGCAAATTCCGGGACGAGCTGGGGCAGGACATGGTGATCACCAAAGGCGTCGGCAAGGAGCGGTGTCTCTATGTGTTCCCGCAGGCCGAGTTCGAGGCCTTCGCGGCCAAGCTCCACAGCCAGCCCCTGACCGCCCGCCCGACCCGGGACTTCGCCCGCATGTTCGTGGCCGGGGCCAGCTCCGAGAGCGCCGACTCCCAGGGCCGGGTGGTCATCCCCCAGGCCCTGCGCGAGTACGCCGGCCTGGCCAAGGACGTGGTCCTTCTCGGCCAGATCCGCCGGGTCGAGATCTGGGACAAGACGGAGTGGGAGCAGTACCGGACGGTCGCCGAGGCCGCGTACGCCGACGAGACCAACGCCGCCCACCTCGCCGAGCTGGGGATCTGATGGTGTTGACCGCCGCCCGTCACGAGCCGGTCCTGGTCGACCGGGTCAGCGAGCTGCTCCGGCCCCACCCCGGCGGGACCTACCTGGACGCCACCCTCGGCCTCGGCGGCCACACCGAACGGCTGCTGGAGGCCAGCGCCCCCGACGGCCGGGTCGTCGGCCTCGACCGCGACCCGGCCGCCCTGGCCCTGGCCAGTGCGCGTCTGGCCTGGGCCGGGGACCGCCTCCAGGCCGTCGCCGCCTCGTTCGAGGACCTGGCCGAGGTGGCCGGCCGCCTGGGCCTGGACGCCGTCGACGGCGTCCTCTACGACCTCGGGGTGTCCTCGCTGCAGCTCGACGACGGCGACCGCGGCTTCAGCTACCGGGCCGACGCCCCGCTGGACATGCGGATGGACCCCACCACCGGGACCACCGCGGCCGAGGTGGTCGCCACCTACCCACGGGCCGACCTCGCCCGCATCCTGCGCGAGTACGGCGAGGAGCGCTTCGCGGGCCGCATCGCCCGCGCGATCGACGAGGCACGACGCCGTGGCCCCATCGCCACCACCGGCCAGCTGGCCGAGCTGGTCAAGGCGGCGGTGCCCGCAGCCGCCCGGCGGACCGGTCCCCACCCGGCCCGCCGGGCCTTCCAGGCCCTGCGCATCGAGGTCAACCGCGAGCTGGACGCGCTCCGGGCCTCCCTGCCGCAGGCCATCGACCTGCTCGCCCCCGGCGGGCGGCTGGTCGTGCTCGCCTACCACTCCCTCGAGGACCGCATCGTCAAGCAGGCCCTGGCCGACGCGGCCGGCCGCCCGGTCGACGTGCCCCACCGCCTCCCTGTCGACCCGCCCGCCGCCTCGGCGGCGACCGTGGCCATCCTGACCCGCCGGCCAGAGCGGCCCTCGGACGCCGAGGTGGCCGCCAACCCGCGGGCCGAGAGCGCCAAGCTGCGCGCGGCCGAGAAGCTCCAGCCGAGCACCGAGGCCCGAGGGGGGCGCCAGTGACCTCAACCACCGCCAGGGCCCCGCGCCAGGCACCACGCCCCCAGCTCCAGCTGCCACGGCTGCGGGCGGTCGCCCCGATCAGACGGGTCCCGCGGCTCCCGTTCCTGCTCCTCACCATCGCGGCGATCGTGGCCGGGGTGTTCGGCCTCGTCGCGCTCAACGTCAGCGTCAACCAGCAGTCGTTCCGGATCAGCGAGCTCCAGCGCCAGAACCGCCTGGCCGAGGCCCGCTGGACCGCCCTGCAGGCCGACGTCGACCGGCTCAAGGCGCCCGCGCGCATCGCCAAGGCCGCCAAGGCCGCCCGCCTGGCCCCCGCCGGCCGGCCGCGGGTGGTCGCCTGGCCCGGCTCGCGCGGCCGAGATGTGGCCACCCCGGGGGCGGCGACTTCCCCCGCCGCTCCCGGGGCCGGCCTCGCCCGAGGCGACGAACAGTCCGGCTGGACAGCCGGCGACCCGTTCCCGCTCAAGCGCTACCTGGCCGAACCCTAGGCCACCGCCGGTCCGGATCTGAGGGGGGAAGGTA
>Ga0207675_100000599_pt1 | contig 35195 bp, 28 predicted proteins | sample KBSSwiS42_FD_184305 | JGI IMG/M metagenome (GOLD analysis project Ga0207675, IMG submission 184305) | Switchgrass rhizosphere microbial communities from Kellogg Biological Station, Michigan, USA - KBS Switchgrass S4-2 (SPAdes) (version 2) | ecosystem: Host-associated > Plants > Roots >...
CTTATCATCAAATGGAACGGCATTCTTGTTTAATGTGATGTGCGCCTTATCCAATGTTTCCTGGGCTTTCTTACCTGTAAGATTTTTATTGCGGACGTCGATCAGCATCAAATGACTATCAGTGCCATTGCTTATCAAATTATATCCTCTGCTTACAAATGCCTTTGCCATTGCCTGTGCATTGGCAATTATTTGTTTCGCATAAGCGGAGAATTCATCCGTTAGTATTTCACCAAAAGCCACAGCTTTGGCAGCAATTATATGTTCGAGTGGCCCGCCCTGGGTGCCCGGAAAAACTGCCAGGTCGAGCAATTGACTCATAGTTCGGGTATTTCCTTTCGGATCTTTTATACCCCATGGATTTTCAAAATCATGGCGCAACATGATGATCCCGCCTCTGGGCCCGCGCAATGTTTTATGCGTAGTAGAGCTAATTATATGGCAATGTTCGAACGGATCATTAAGTAGTCCTTTAGCAATCAGACCCGCAGGGTGGGCAATGTCTGCCAACACAACTGCACCGATCTTGTCAGCCACTTCACGTATGCGTTTGTAATCCCAGTCACGGCTATAAGCTGAAGCGCCGCAGATAATCATTTTTGGTTTTTCCTTCAAAGCAGTCGCTTCGAGCTGGTCATAGTCAACGAGGCCGGTTTCCTTCTTTACTCCATAAAAAAACGCATGGAAATTCTTTCCGCTAAAGTTCGCAGGGCTACCGTGTGTCAGGTGTCCGCCCATACTAAGATCAAGCCCCAGCACTTTTTCACCGGGCTTTACGCAAGCCAAAAACACCGCCGCATTTGCCTGTGCACCACTATGAGGTTGTACATTGGCCCAGGTTGCATTGAAAACTTTCTTCAGGCGCTCAATAGCGAGCGTTTCGATTTCATCGACGACTTCACAACCGCCATAATATCTTTTGCCGGGATAACCTTCCGCATATTTATTAGTCGGCACGGTCCCCATGGCCTGCATTACCTGTAGGGAAGTAAAGTTTTCCGAAGCAATAAGTTCGATGCCATTACGCTGACGGGCAAGCTCTTTATGAATGAGATCAAAAACTTCGGTGTCTCTTTGTGTTTCTATTTCGACCATTTTATATCGTTTTTGCAATGAAAAGAATTGGTGCGGTTGAAGGGTACCACCCTGATTCCGGCACAGCGCTTCGCTTCGGTCATCAGTAAGAAAGTCAATAGACGCGCCACCGCCGTTAACAACAATTCAGGCTGCAAAATTAGGCTTGTGATCAATCGAAAACCCGGCAATGTAGATAAGTTTTTGTTTGTGCTAAAAATCCTTATTTTCGTTGGCTTTTGCCTCATAAGCGTTCCCGGCGTCAGCGTAAAAGCAGGTAGCGGATCGTTACCGAATAATATTGTTAATAAGCCCTAAAATCAATTGATTTGGGGTTAAAGTCTGCCCAGGGCAGATTGGTTTTTTAATGAAGGCAATCATCCCAGTAGCAGGCGCTGGCACTAAGCTGCGTCCTCACAGCTATACACAACCAAAGGCTCTTATCCCGCTTGCAGGAAAGACGGTACTCAGTATCATTATTGATCAAATGCGTGAAGCAGGAATCCAGGAGTTTGTTTTTATAGTAGGATACCTCGGCGACAAAATAAGGGACTATGTAAAGGCTAAATATCCTGAACTGCAGGCCTGTTATGTACAACAGATCGACAGGCAGGGAGTGGGGCATGCCATCCAGATGACAAAAGAGATTGTCAACAACGATGAGGTGGTGGTGGTGCTTGGCGACACGATTTGCGAGTACGACATAAATGAAGTTGTAAATAGCCCCGGCTCAATGCTTGGGGTGAAAAAGGTGGATGACCCCAGGGAGTTTGGTGTAGCCGAAATTGATGATGAGGGCTATATTGACCATGTGGTTGAAAAGCCACAGATCCCTAAATCGAATATGGCACTGGTGGGAATTTATAAAATCAAGGAAAGTGGACACCTGTTTCAGTGCCTTGAAAATAATTACCGGCAGGGATTGAGAACGCACGGAGAATACAGTTTAACCGATGCGTTGGATTGTATGCTGAAAATGGGGATTAAGATGAAACCTTTCAAAGTTGAAAGTTGGTTTGATTGCGGTCGCAAGGAGACTTTACTTGAATCAAATGCCACCCTTTTAAAAAAATTCGCACGTAAAGCGGAAAGCGAATACCATTTCGAAAACACTGTGATCATCCCACCGGTTAGTATCGGGGACGGATGTGATATAAAAAACTCCATCATTGGACCGAACGTGACAATTGGAGAAAGCACTACTATTAATTACTCAATTATTAGAAATTCTATCATCGGTTCATTTTCCAATCTATTTGATATAGTGTTAGAGGCCTCTATCATCGGTAGCGATACCGGCTTGCGTGGCGAAACCCGCACGCTGAATATCGGGGACAACACAAATATTGATTTGGGATAGATCCTGGATGCCAGATGCTAGCTATCAGATGCTGGATTTTTAGACAACTGGTTCATTTATTGAAACTTTATTTTCCTTTCAACATCAAACTATCCAGCATCCAGCATCTTTAACAAAATATGACTCCATTCAAAAATCGAATTACTGAACTATTTAAAGTTGATTACCCGATTGTCCAGGCCGGAATGATTTGGGCCAGTGGCTGGAAACTGGCAAGTGCAGTCAGCAATGCGGGGGGCCTGGGTATGATAGGCAGCGGAAGCATGTATCCCGATGTCTTAAAAGAGCATATCCGAAAGTGTAAGCTTGCTACCAGGAATCCATTTGCAGTAAACATCCCTTTGCTTTATCCGGATATCGACAAACACATTGAGGCAGTAATTGAGGAAAAAGTAAAAATTGTATTCACTTCTGCCGGCAACCCTAGAACGTGGACCCCCGTTTTAAAGGACAATGGGATCACAGTCGTCCATGTGATAAGTAGCAGCACCTTTGCCCGTAAATCCGAGGCCGCTGGTTGTGATGCTGTAGTAGCCGAAGGGTTCGAGGCCGGCGGGCATAACGGCAGAGAGGAAACGACTACCATGGTATTGATACCTGCTGTAGTGGATGCAGTTAAGATACCGGTGATAGCAGCGGGCGGCATAGCAACAGGAAGGCAGATGTTTGCTGCTATGGCGATGGGCGCAGAGGGCGTACAAATGGGCAGCCGCTTTGTAGCGAGCGAGGAAGCATCTTCGCATATGTCGTTTAAGAACGCAGTTATCGGATCAAAGGAAGGAGATACGGTTTTAACTCTTAAGCAACTTACACCTGTTAGGATGATGCGTAACCAGTTTTACGTGCAGGTACAGGAAGCGGAAAGAAGGGGAGCGAGCCAGGAAGAATTAAAAACTTTGTTAGGAAGGGGCCGGGCAAAGAAGGGAATGTTCGAAGGAAATCTGGATGAAGGAGAACTGGAAATTGGACAAGCTAGTTGTTTATTGGATAGTGTTTTACCGGCGGGAGATATCGTAAAAAAAGTCTGGCAAGAATTTTTAGACGGTTTGCAAAATCCAATACAAATGCTGTAATTTTATATTGTTTCAAATCAATTTTTATACTTATCAATTTGGTTTTATGAAGCTTAAGCTACTCTTAATGGTGTTTAGCCTGACGGGTTTCGTGGTGGCAAAGGCAAATACTGAGCCCGAAACAACCGATCCGGAAAAAGGGAAGAAGAACGACCTGGCAGGCATTATACTTCATAGTGAGAATAAAAAACCATTGAAGGACGTAATCGTCACCGCCTATCTCTTATCCAAAAAGGAAAAGGCCGTCCAAACGGATGAAACCGGGGCTTATGGTTTTGAAGAATTGAAACCCGGAACCTACAAATTTGTTTTTGAAAAATCCGGTTATAAGAAGGTTACCAAAGAGAAAGTCGTGGTAAAGACTGACGAGGCATTCCAGCTTAACATTGAGATGATTGAAGCCAAGGAATTTGATATTGTTCCTTCCCCACTATTATTTGCGGATTTCTGATTAGATTTTGATTAATAAGGTTAACCGGTTACTTTTTTGAAGTAGCCGGTTTTTTTTGTCCTGTTCACAGGTCTTTGGGCATTTATAGGAAATAAAGGATGACCCACAAAAAAAAGCAATCGCGAAAAACCGGGATTGCTTTTTACAAAGTATGAAGTTGAGCCTTAGTCCGTATCCAAATCGAAATCGTCGAGGTCTTTTTTAATCCTGAATTTTTTATGTTTTTCCAGGAACGGCTTGTACTTATTATAAGTGCTGGCACTGGCTTTTTTGCCATTGATTGTAAGGTTGCCATCCTCGTGTATGATCGTATAACCTGACTTTTTATTGATGAGGCCATCGCTTGAAAGACCATCCACAAATGTTTTGTACTCTTTCATCCCTGACTTAGCCTTTTCAATTTCCGCCTGCGCTTTCTTTAATTCTTTTTCAATTTCTGGTCGTGATTTTTCCATTTCTTTGCGGGCTTTGGCCAATTCGGCATCCACTTTTGCTAAATCGATTTCCTTAACTTTTTCAAGTTCTGCTTTCATCTTCTCAAAATCAATTTTGGCGATTGACTCTTTGACCTGCTGTTCGATCTTGGCCGCGTCCACTTCCTTCATCGCCTTGTCGACCTCTATTTTGATCTTGTCAAAATCGATTTCCTTTAATGATTTTTCGATATCGAGTTTCATCTTTTCCGCATCCATTTGTTTTAATGCGGCGCCTACTTCCTTAAGAGCCTTTTCCACTTGCTCATTAATTTCGATGCGATTCAGCTCGGAAATTGCCTCATCCAGGTCGCGAATCTTCCTATCTTTCTTGTCCGGAATTGTGTCGTGGAACTGCTGGTTTTTGTCGGCGTTAGCGGGCTTCTGCTGCCGGCCCCAAGAAATGAGGGCAAACGCAAGAGCTCCGGCAAAAAGAACTCCCATTAGTGTTTTCCCTGTTTTAATTGATCCTGGTTTCATACACGATGTTTAAGTTTGGTTAACGAAAAGCTTCGTATCAAATATACGACCCTTTTCGTATTGCCCCAACCGTTTTAATGTTTGAGGAGAATTTTAACAAATTGCCGATTCGGTTAAATGTCCCGAATTAGCTTTTCGCAAACGCCCACTTAATCATTTCTTTCCAGCTCGGCTTTTTGCCGTACATGAGAATACCGGTTCGGTATATTTTCCCGCTAAGCCAAACCGTAAAAAGAAATCCTGCTATCAATAAAGCCATGGACAAACCGAGTTGCCACCAGGGTACTGTGCCTGGCACGCCAAATGGTATTCGTGTCATCATAATGATTGGAGAACTAAAGGGGATAATGCTGGCCCAGACGGCCAGCTTGCCGGTCGGATCATTTAGCGAAATGGACGTCATCGCGATAGAGAGGATCACAAGCATGGTAACAGGAAAACTCAGGGATTGTGCCTCACGCATGTCTTCGTTGACTGCGCTGCCAATTGCTGCATATAAAGAAGAATAAAAGAAAAAACCACCCAGAAAGTAAAACGCAAAGAAAAACAGGATTACCGGTATGTTTAAATTGGTGAACGTATTTTGCACCTGCCCCACCATGTTGTTTACCGCTTCATTACTGTTGCTGGTCGCCTTTGTCAGGTTATAGATAACAAAAACAAAAATTACCCATAAAAAAAACTGTGTAAGCGCTACCAGCCCGATACCAATTATCTTTCCAAGCATCAGCTGAAAGGGTTTAACCGAGGATATAATGACTTCAGCGATGCGATTGGTCTTTTCTTCCATTACTCCCATCATCACCTGTGATCCGTAAATCAATAGTATGAGATAAATCAGGAAACCTGCCACAAACCCGATAGTGCCGGCAACTTTTTCGTTTGCGGCCTGGCCCAGTAAATCTTCCGAGGTGACAGAAACCCTGCTTTTACTTATTATTTCTTTCTTATTTTCATCAATACCTAATTTTTCATTTTTTACATCGGTCCATAAAAAATTAAGCCTGTTCTCGATTTGCCCCACCGAGGAAGCGCCAAATTTTTTATCGGCCCTGAAAGAAACATTGGGAATGCCCTCTTCCCAATTTTTGGAAGCAGGAATGATAACAAATCCATCAAATCCGCGGCGTTTATAAGTATTTTTTAAACTGTCGGGGTGTTCATTTAATAAAGTCATTACAAGCGTACTGTCTGTTGCATTGGATCTCTCAAACTGGCCTTTATTAAAATAGCCTGAAGAATCAATGACAGCTACTTTGAGATGCGCCATCGTGGTTGCGCCAAGATAACTCATGCCAAATATTAATGCGAGGTAAAGGAGCGGAAATAGAATGGTACTTATGATGAATGTTTTCTTGCGTACCCGTGTGAGGTATTCGCGCTGTATAATGAGCAATATCTTGTTCATGTGAAAGCCCGTTTAAGTATTTTAATTCTTTACTTCCTGGAAATGCCGGGAAGCGGGTGTTCCTTCTACCAGGCGGATGAAGATGTCATTTAATGAGGGAAGTATTTCATTAAAGGATTCGATCAGCAAGCCCTTGTTGATGAAGTATTGCAATACATCATTGTTGGAAAAACCAGGATCCAGCTTAATGATAACTTCCTTTTCCATCTTTTGTTTTACCTCGAATAAATGTATCGCCAGGTGCTCAGCCAATAGCCGGTCTTTAAAAGTCACGCGGAACAGGTTTTCTTTGAAATCCTGCTTTACTCGCTGTACGGTTCCGTCAAGTATTTTCTTTCCCTTATTTACCAGCACTATATGATCGCATATTTCTTCAACCTGCTCCATGCGGTGGGTGCTGAAAATGATGGTTGCACCCGCCTGGGCGAGATTATAGATTTCTTCCTTGATGAGGTTGCTATTTACAGGGTCCAGGCCACTGAATGGTTCATCTAAAATGATCAGCTTTGGTTGATGCAGTACCGTTGTGACAAATTGTAGTTTCTGGCTCATACCCTTGGAAAGGTCTTCCACCTTTTTTGTCCACCAGCTATCCATATCAAATTTTGCAAACCATTCTTTTATTTTTTTCATTGCCTCACTTCTGCCAAGACCTTTGAGTTGTGCGAGGTAAAGAGTCTGTTCCCCGATTTTCATTTTCTTATATAGTCCCCTTTCTTCGGGCATATAACCTATGTGTCCGATATCGTTTACAGGATCAAATTTTTTCCCGTCAAAAATTATCTGTCCCTCATCAGGATAAAAAATACCTGTAATCATTCGGATCAGCGTAGTCTTTCCGGCTCCGTTCGGCCCCAGCAATCCAAATATCTGGCCTCTCTCAATGCTGAGGCTGATATCATCCACCGCTTTTTGAGTAGCAAAATATTTTTTAAGATTGTTCAGTTCCAATATGGCCATGACGTTGAAAATTATTCGCAAAAATAACCGATACTATAGAGAAGATGTAATATTTCGATAGACGGTAATGAGCTATGGCCGGTCTGCCGCAGTAAGATATTTATTTTTTAAGCAGCCTGGCGGTAACCTGCAAAGCAACGTTCTCACCATCCATCGCGGCGCTTACAATACCCCCGGCATACCCGGCGCCTTCTGCGCAGGGATATAGGTTTTCAATCTGTGGATGTTGCATTGAGACCGCATTTCGGGGAATGCGGACAGGAGAGGAGGTTCTTGATTCAGTAGCCACCACCACAGCGTCATTGGTAAAATAGCCTTTCATTTTTTTTCCGAATTCCACAAATGCTTCCTGGAGTCTTGCATGAATAAACATTGGCAGCACCTCTTTGAGAGATGCCGAACGAAGTCCCGGCAAATAGGAGCAATCGGGTAAAGATGTTGAAACTTTGTCTTTTGTAAAATCAACCATTCGCTGAGCCGGCGCCACAAATTTACCTCCCCCTGAGTTAAAAGCCTTTTGCTCTACTGACTGTTGAAAATACATGGCGGCCAACGGGCCGTGTTTTTCAAACCGGTTCAAATCCTTTTCTTCAACGGTAACGACAATACCGCTATTGGCAAAAGGATTATTTCGTTTTGATGGACTCCATCCATTTACTACCAGTTCACCCTCTGAAGTGCATGCAGGTGCAATGATTCCTCCCGGGCACATGCAAAATGAAAAGACTCCCCTGTTTTGAACCTGGTGCACCAGGTTATAAGCGGCTGGAGGTAAAAAATTTTCCCGTGAACTGCGATGATATTGCAAACTGTCAATTAAAAGCTGTTGATGTTCAACCCTTACTCCAAGAGCGAAAGGCTTCAGTTCAAGCTTAATTTTTTTCTCATTTAGTAATTGAAAAATATCCCTCGCCGAATGGCCGGTTGCAAGGATAACAGCATCTCCGTCAACAACGTTGCCGTCGCTGGTTTTCACCCCTGTAATTTTTCCCTCGGCCAAAACAAGATCAATCACTTTTTTTTCAAACCAATATTCGCCGCCGCAGTCCAATATCTTCTTTCGGATTGAGGTGATAATCTTTGGTAGTTTATTGGTTCCTATATGAGGATGGGCTTCATATAATATTTTCTCTTCGGCGCCGAAATAAGTGAACAGGTTCAGTATCCTGTTTACATCACCTCTTTTAGAACTTCGGGTATACAGCTTGCCATCGCTATAAGTACCGGCGCCACCCTCTCCAAAGCAATAATTGCTCTCAGGATTTAGTTCACCCTGTTTATTCAAATCGGCAAGGTCCCTCCGACGTGCCCTTACATCCTTTCCTCTTTCGAGTATAATTGGCTTAATACCTGACTCGATAAGTTTTAATGCCGCAAATAGCCCCGCGGGGCCGGCCCCCACAATGATCACCTTCTTTTTCGATCGGGTAACGTCGCCGAATGTAAAGGATAGCAATTGTCGTTGTTGCCAGGGCTCTTCTATGAACGATTGTATGGTTAAATGAACCCATGCCTGCTTTCCCCTTGCATCAATTGAGCTCTTTAGAATATTATAACCGCAGATATCACCAGGAGATTTGCTTTCCAGAGCAGCTATGCATTGCTTTACTACTTGCTCACTTGCCGCTTCCGAAGGAAGCAGCTTCAATGAGATAATTTTTTGCATGGAGGTCAGGTTTTTATCCTGAAAACAACGTTGAATTGCCAAAGGTACGAATCAAAGATGGCGTGGTTATGCTTTTAAATTGTGGCACTGGGCAAGAAGGAAGATACACTATTCTCAAAATCATCCGGATAGAAAGGGGAATGGTTGCAGAAGGTTGAAATAAACGAAATTTATGTGATAAAAAACCGGCATTTAAAAAAATTTTTTCTTGTAACAACAAAGAAATAGTGATAACTTCAAATGGTTTGAACGTTAATACAAAAAGATCTTGTCAGGCTGGTATTTTAGTAACAGTTTAGTCCGGGATGATAAACCCGAGCAAACTGTTTTTATGATAACGCAGTTGAGGATCTTTTACTTCACCCGTTGACTTTTTGGAAGCGATAATTAACTAACGATACATCCTTCAATTGATTTGGTGTAGTCGTTTTTTATGCGGATTTTTTTTCGAAATTTCAAAAATTTTTCTTTAAAAAACGAGTGAATTACAAAGGTGTCTCCGCTGCAGGAAAAAGGACGGAATAAAAATTTTTTTTTATCCGATAATTAATGATATTCGCCCTCCTGTCCAGCTTTTTTATTGACACGTGTGGAGAATTTTTTTTTTGGACATTTTTTCAAACGACAACAAGTAAAGGGACGATAAACTGCTTTCTGACTGATGGAGAAAAATGCTGAAAAAGTTTGGACGAATTGTTTAAAGATCATCAAGGATATTGTTGAATGGCAGCACTTCAAAACGTGGTTTGAACCCATCCAACCGGTTTCATTAAAAAACAATGTGCTCGTTATACAGGTTCCCAGCCAGTTCTTTTTTGAATACCTCGAAGAACACTATGTAAATTTATTGGCAAAGACTTTGAAGAGAGAATTGGGAAAAGAGGCTCACCTGGAATACCGAATAATGGTTGACAGTGGTAACAGCAAGAACAAGCCTTTGACGATGGATGTAACCGGCCAGGGATACAAAACTTTTTTACATAACGAAATGGACTTTCCCCTTGTCATAAATAACCCTGTTAAGAATCCGTTTGTAATACCCGGGTTGAAAAAGATGCAGATTGACCCGCAGTTAAATCATATTTATACATTTGACGCTTTTATTGAGGGCGACTGCAACAGGGTAGCAAGGAGAGCCGGCAAAACTGTTGCGGAAAAACCAGGCACCAATTCATTCAATCCGCTGGTAATATATGGAGGAGTAGGTCTGGGAAAAACCCACCTGGCACAAGCAATTGGTAATGAGGTTAAGAAATTGCACCCAAACAAGGTTGTATTATACGTGAGCTCTGAAAAATTTATCAACCAGTTTATGGATCACGGGCGCAACAACGCCATCAATGATTTCATTCATTTTTATCAACTCATCGACGTACTCATAATAGACGACGTTCAGTTCTTTAATAAAGCTGAAAAATCCCAGGATGCTTTTTTTGCCATTTTCAATCATCTTCACCAGTCGCATAAACAACTCATACTTACCTCCGATAAATCCCCTAAGGACCTCGATGGTGTGCAGGAACGCCTGCTCAGTCGCTTTCGGTGGGGGCTTAGCGCGGACATGCAAATACCAGACTATGAAACCCGGATCGAAATATTGGAAAGAAAGATGAAGAACGATGGCCTCGATATGCCAAAAGAGGTCGTGAAATATATTGCCTATAATATTAATAGCAATATCAGGGAACTTGAGGGCGCACTGATATCGCTATTGGCACAATCTTCGCTGAACAGGAGAGAGATCGACTTAGATTTAGCGAAAAAGGTGCTACGTAATTTTATAAAATCCTCCAGTAAAGAAATCACAATCGATACCATTCAGCGTATGGTATGCGATTATTTTGATGTATCATATGACAAGCTTTTGCAAAAGACCCGCAAACGGGAGATAGTCCAGGCAAGGCAAATCACCATGTACCTCGCAAAGGCCTTTACTAAAAACTCATTAAAAACTATAGGCGAGCATTTTGGCGGAAGGGATCACACCACGGTTATTCATTCCTGCCAAACGGTAAAAGATTTGATGGACACCGATTCCGTATTCAGGGAAAATGTCCTGGAATTACAGCAAAAAGTTCAGCTGGCCTCGATGTAAATTTTTAAGATTCGAACATTATATTCCAAATCATGGATTCAATAGATCCGGATTTGGAATTTGTTTTTTTGGGTTTTATAAGCAGTTATCTTTATTTTTGCCACCCTCTTTTAAAAGGGGCATTTTATGCCCGGGACGGTGGAACGGATGCCCTCACGAAAGAGAATAAAGTAGTTCTTAAAGAGAGGAATAAATTAATTCAGCTAAGTTGTGGTGGATATGCCGATAGTCATCGGAAGGCTGAATTTAATTCCGCCGGCTGGCAAACTAAACCGTCGTACGACATTGAAGTTGTTCCGCCGAAGGGCGGACAAAAGAAGTTCTTATTAAAAGAGGAATAAATTAATTCAGCTAAAGGTGAGGTGGATGTCCCGATAGTCATCGGGAGGCTGAAATCAATCCGCCGGCTGGCGGACTAAACCGTCGTACGACCTTAAAGTTGTTCCGCCGGGCGGACAGAAGAAGTTCTTATTAAAAGCGAAACAAATTAATTCAGCTAAAGGTGAGGTGGATGAGTGGCTGAAATCAACGGTTTGCTAAACCGTCGTACGACCTTAAAGTTGTACCGAGGGTTCGAATCCCTCCCTCACCGCAGGCGTAACTGGAGTGCCTTGCAATAATTCAACAGGCTCGGGAGGTAGTTCAGCCCGGTAGAATACCTGGTTTGGGACCAGGGGGTCGCAGGTTCGAATCCTGTCCTCCCGACAAAATCCTTCCGTAACGACGGAAGGATTTTCCATTTTATGAAACGATTGTCCTGCCAAATCATGAGATTTGAATTAACTGAGCCCATATGATCTTTCCAAGGTTAACAGTCGTAGAAAAGATTATCCTGCTATTGGCCGCAGTTGCCATTGCAACAGGCATTTTTCTGTTCTATACCAACGTGGCGCATTTCGAGGAATATGTTAAAGAGGACGGCATTGTTGAATGGTTGACGGTTGGAGGTCTTTTGCTCGGTTCGTTTGTGTGCTTTTCAAGGCTGGTAATACTATGGAATAAAAGAAGCCGATGGTTTTTGCTGGTTACGCTAGGACTGGGACTTTTCTTATTCTTTGCAGCGGGTGAAGAGATTTCATGGGGTCAGCGAATATTTGGTCTTAAAACACCTGAGTACTTCGAGGAGCATAATGCCCAGCACGAAACGAATCTGCATAACCTGGTGGTCGATGGAGTTAAATTAAACAAGCTGATTTTTTCAATTTTATTGGTTGGAGCGCTTGCGATTTTCTTACTCATTGTACCGCTGCTGTATCAAAAAAATAATTGGGCCAGGAAATTCCTTGACAGGTCTGCAGTGCCTGTTCCGCAGTTTTACCAGGTGCTTGGCTTTGTAATAGTTTTTATGTTGACTAATATAATAAGGGATGGAAAAAATGCAGAGTTGCTGGAGTGTTGTGGCGCCCTGCTGTTTTTCCTGATTGTGCGGTATCCTAAGAACAAGGTTATCTTTTCACCTGCGCCCTAGGGCACTTAATTTTTATAAACTCTTGCAATCATCAGTGTGTCCAGCTTTTTTTCCCGGGTGGCCATATTTAGAAATTTCAAGCTCACTTTGGCAACATTATAATCTCTCTGGCTGATTACGGGTTCTATCCTGAATCCTTTTTCTTCAAGGATTTTGCGTTCGCCGAGATTCATTAAAAAAAAATGATCCCTGGTCATTGAATCATTCTGTACTAATTGTTCGGGTGTAATCAAAGGATGGGAGTAGCCGCGGTAATAATCAAAGCTATGTGCGTTTGGGTCAATGAGGATAATCTTTTCATCAGCAATTGGAATAGTCTTTTCCTTCATCTGGCGGGCCAATTCATTACCACCCTGGTATTTTAAGAGGTGAGGGAAAAAATTATAATAAAGAAGAAAATTAAAAACCAGGGATGCTGTGGCCGTAATGTAAATAGTTTTCATGCCGGCTGCCAATGACCTGCTTTTTATTAAAAGGAACAGCATTCCTACCAATAAGCCAGTTATAAAATATATAAGCCACGAAGTGGCCGTGAAAAAATAAAAATTTAAGACGATGGCAGCAATAACAACAAGAACGGCGAATACAAATTGCAATGGATAAAACAATCCCGCTCCCTTCCTGTAAGACAAGACGTGCTCCAGGTATGGAGCAGTAAAGATCGTCGCCAGTGGAAACAACATGATGAGGTAATGCGGCATTTTAAACTTTGAAAAGGACAATGCAGCGAGTGTGAAAACAAAACTCAGGACAGCGAAATTTACCGGGTGTTTCCATTTTTTTTGCCAGAATATTCGTTTTAGCCAGTAGACCATGGCAATATATGCTATAACACACCACGGAAAGAAAGCCCATAAAAATGTATGAACCAAAAAAAGAGGATCACTGTAACGTCCGCCTTCATCAAACCCCTTATACCGTTCAAATAATTGACCCCACAGAATAAAGGCCACTCCGGAAATATTGTTGCGGCCCCGGATCACTTTTTCAGGATGGAGATCATATTGCTGGTAGTAAGCGTAAAGGACGGGGCTGATGAAAACAAAAAATAATGGAATGAAGAGCCACGTTTTTAACCTGGTGAAGATCATCCATTTCCTGTTGAGCGACACGTAAAATGCGATGCTTATAAACACTATTACAGGTCCGAGCCAGCCTTTCGTCGAAAATGCAATAGCAATGCCCAAAATACCGAAAACCAAATTGAGAAATTTCGCTTTGTCTATATAAACAATGAGCTGCCACAACCCAAATATCATTCCCGCCGTGAGCGGCGTTTCCATGCGAGCATCTGAGATGGATAGCACAAAAGCCTGGGCGGTTGCAAGCACAATAGCGGCAATTCGTGCCGTTGATCTGTTCGTAAGGTGCCGTGTTAACTTATAAGTACAATAAATGGACACCAAAGCAAACAGTATTGCGGGGAAGCGGTGTGCCATAGTAGTGATTCCAAATATTTTAAAACTAATCAGGGTGATCCAAAACAGGAAATGAGGTTTATCCAGGTAATCGTTACCGCGGTCAACAAGACTGGTGTAATCGCCCGTCTGGTACATATGCAGGGCGATATTGGCATGATGCGCCGCGTCTTTGTCGAGGAGTGGAAAAAATAGCGTGCCAGCATAAACGATCAGGCAGACCAAACCCATGAAGTATTCAACCCGGTTATCATTTTCTAATCGATTGTACGACAATGCAGGCATTTAATGTTTATTAAAAGAGCGAAACTAAGGCTAAAAGAAATAGGTTAATTAACTCGTATTTCCACGTCGGTAATCCCCGCTGCGACGTCGTTGTAAGTGACCTATAGCTATCTTTGTAAGCAAATGAAACATGTACTGGTAACAGGAGGGGCAGGCTTTATTGGAAGCAAACTGGTAAAAGCGTTGCTTCAAAAGGATGATATCAAAATCAGCTGCATTGATAATTTTGACGATTTCTATTCCCGAAAACAGAAAGAACACAATATTGCGGAATTTGCAAGCCACGAAAATTTCAATTTAATAGAGGGAGATATCCGTGAAGCATCAAGTTATCACAGGATTGATAAGGATGTCGACACCATTGTTCATCTTGCTGCGAAGGCCGGTGTGCGGCCAAGTATAAAAAATCCGGTTTTGTATCTTGACGTAAACATTCGGGGAACACAGATGCTTCTTGAATATGCCCGGCTCAAATCTGTCAGCCAATTTGTCTTTGCATCATCGAGCAGCGTCTACGGTGTAAATGATAACGTGCCCTGGCGTGAAAATGAACACCTTCTGCCGATCAGTCCTTATGCATCTACTAAATTATCAGGTGAGATGCTCGGGCATGTATACAGTCATCTTTACGGTATTCGATTTTTAGCGTTACGATTTTTTACTGTCTATGGTCCATCACAAAGACCCGATCTCGCGATTCATAAATTCTTAAAATCAATTCTTGACGATCAGCCCATTCCTGTTTTTGGCGATGGCAGTTCCAGCCGGGACTACACGTATGTCGATGATGTAATAAGGGGAATAATAGGGGCCATGAACTATGATTCTTCTGCATTTGAAATTATTAATATCGGCAATAACAGGACAGTTACATTAAAGGACTTAATAGCGGCGATTGAAAAGGTTTGCGGCAAAAAAGCTATTATTGATTATCAGCCCGAACAACCGGGTGATGTTCCCCGGACCTACGCCGACATTTCAAAGGCTAAGCAATTGCTCGGCTACCATCCATCCACTGAACTAAATGTGGGACTCGCTGAGTTCTATCAATGGTTCAGGGAATTTGCTGGGGCACCTGAACAGGTTTTTCCTCGTCCTCTTTAATGATCACTTCCTTTTTCTCATCGGGAGCCGGTCCAAATTCTTCGGAGCGATAAACAAACCATGCTCCGGTTAGCGCTGAAAGTGTTGACAAAATATAAAAACACAATGTCGTAAACACGGCCAAAGGCTGATCCAGGCCGAAAAATGCTGCAGCGTGTACAATTACGTATTCACGGATACCCAAACCTCCAATACTTACCGGCGCCACTGTAGCAAGTGATGATAACAGGAATGAAAACAGGTATGCTGAAGGATTTCCTTCAAAATTTTGAGACAATAATATGAAAAGAACGGATAAAAGCTGAAGTGATTGTACCAATATTGCTTTAGCGTGTGCTTTAATTACGTTTTTCAGATACGCGGAAAATAAATATTTATAAACGAGACCATAAATAATTGACCCCACGATCAAGATGACCGGCCACCATTCGCGGGTTTTAAACGACGGAAGGAAAAATGTTAACGCCACTGCAAGAAAGCAAATAGCCCATAAGCCGCTGACGCGATCGAGCAGCAAGGAAAGAAAAATTCTTTTAGTAGGCAGTTGAAACTTTTTTCTAAGGATGTAAATCTTGTAACCATCTCCTCCAATTCCTCCGGGAAGGAATACATTGTAAAACATCCCCAGCATATAGAGGCGCAGGTTGAATCCAAAACCGGGACCCAGCCCGATACATTGAAGAAATCCAAGCAGCCTCCATGATGATACAACCTGTGAAATAAAATAGCAGAGCAACGCAGCAATGATAAAACCCGGCTTGCTCTGCAGGAAAACAGATTTTACCTGGCGGATATCTATCTTTTGAAAAACAAGGTATATCAGTAAGACAGTGAAGCCAAGTTTCAGCAGTACTTTAATAATGTTCCAGTATTTCTTTTTTGCCATTTATGATTCTTCTGACCTGGTAGGTCTTTCTGCTGGTACTTTCAAAATAATTCCTGATACTTATTTCGGACAAAATACCGATGGTAATTAACTGGATACCCCCGAGCAGGAGTATTAAACCGAGGATCAGTATCGGCTTTCCCCCGATGTCTTCTCCCGATAATTTTATAATAAGGAGGTATATATTGATAATGATTCCGAGGCCCAGTGAAATAAAACCCATGACGCCAAACAGGTGCATGGGCTTTTGAATATACTTTCTGAAAAATACCATTGTGATCAGGTCGGCCATCACCTTAAACGTCCGGTTGATGCCGTATTTTGATTTGCCGTGTATTCTTGGATGATGTTTCACGTCAACCTGGGTAATATTGGCTCCCTGCAATTTCGCAAGTACTGGAATAAAGCGATGCATCTCGCCATAAATTCCAAGATCATTGGCTATTTCCCGCTTAAATATTTTTAAAGTGCAGCCATAGTCACGGATATACACGCCTGTCATGCGCCGTATGATTGAGTTGGCAATTTTCGAAGGAATTTTTCTCAGAAAAAATCCGTCTCTACGGTTTTTGCGATTGCCTGCCACAACATCCCAATCTTCATCTTTTAATTTTTTCAGCATAACAGGGATGTCGGAAGGATCGTTTTGCAGATCGCCGTCAAGTAAAGCTATATACCTGCCCGTGGCATTATCGATGCCCGCGGTCATAGCTGTACTCTGACCGTAATTGCGCCTGAGCTCAACCAGGAATATCCGATCATCTGCATATTTGCAAATTTCTTTCTGGGTGCCGTCCGTTGATCCATCATCCACAAAAATCACTTCATAATCGATTCCATTCAGAGCATCCCTGATCGCATCCATCAGCGGCTGAATGTTTTCCTTTTCATTCATCACGGTTATTACGACCGACAGCTCTTTCATAATCAAAATTTTCAACCTCCCGCATCCTGCACTTGCTCATTTTCATAAAGCAGGAGATTTCTTACCACATGCAATGTCTGAAAGCAACGTTTTTTGACAGGGCTAAAGTAAATCAATAATGCCAAAGCACGTGCAAAAAGGAAAACCCGCCTTACATGAAAGACGGGTTGATTATTCAAAATGAAAGCAAGAAATAGTTGATCAGATAATGCCGGCCAGTTCCAGGCTTTTTTTCCTGAGCTTTCTCAATTCTATATCTTCAATCACCGGTTCAGGGGCCAGGATCAACGACGTATTGTTTTCTTTCCACCAATTATTTTCCTTGAGCTCATTAAACGCGATGACGCCTACCAGGTATTTTCTTTCTTCCTGTGCATGCCATTCTTCAAGCCATTCAAACCGGTCTTTCGGTATATAACTAAGGTTATCAAAGCTTACGTATACGCGGAGGAATACATCTGTTGCCAATTCATGCGGGCGATGATGATAGAGTTTTTTATACTCGTATTTATATTGATACCTCAATGCAGAAATATCGCTGAGTACAGCTGAAGCTGTAGGAAGGCTCCCGGCGCCTTTTCCATAAAAAAACTGTTTGTCTGCAAAACCACTTTCAATTACAACGCCGTTATATTCATTTTTCACAAATGCCAGGTGATCGGTGGGTTTTACAAATTGAGGCAACACAAAGGCAGCAACCTTTCCATTTTGGAGTTTTTGTGCCTGGGCAACCAATTTTATCTGCTGATTTTTTTCCTTCGCAACAATCGAGTCGCCGGCCTGTATATTTTGTATACCATTAAATAGAATGTTTTCGGGTGACTCAACGATTCCGTAAGCATGGGTCAGGAGAAAAGTCCATTTATTTACGGCATCAAATCCTTCCACGTCGAGTTTTGGATTGCTTTCTGCAAAACCCAGTTGTTGGGCCATTATCAATGCCTGTTTGAAGTCCAATCCTTCTTCAAACATTTTGGTCAGGATGAAATTGGTAGAACCGTTTACAATCGCTTTAATCGAATGAAGCAGGTCGTTGTCATAATATTCTTCAAGATTCCTGATCACGGGAATTGAAGCACACGCAGCCGACTCATACAACAATGAGCGATCGGTTTGTTGCTGTAGTTGCAGCAGGGCAGGAAGGTGCTCTGCGATCATCTTCTTGCTGGCGCTTACTACATCTTTACCGTTTTGTAACGCCGTGGAAACTATATGGTATGCCGCATCCGCGTCGTCAATCACTTCCACAATAACATTGATTTCGGGGTCATAAAGCAATTCATCCTTACTGGTCGTAAACAGCGAGGCCGGTGCATTCCTTTTTTTCCCGGGGTTTTTGATACAAACCTTTTTCAGTTTGGCTTTTAAGGATGGTGTTAGTTGAAGAACTTTATAAAGTCCTTCGCCTACCACTCCAAATCCAAACATCCCAATTGTTAATTCCTTGTGCGATTCCATGTTGCAATATTTTAAAGCCAGCCCGTCTTTAGCCAGCTTATTCGTTCACTACTTTTAAATGATGGGAAGATTTTCCCTGGATAAACCTCTTTAAAGCCGTTTCGATCTTTTCATATTCGAGTAAAAAACCATCGTGACCAAAATCGCTGGAAATAGTTAGCAATTCCGCTCCCAGGATTTTTTTCTTTAAATACTCCTGCTCTGTGATCGGATACAAAACGTCCGAAGTAATGCCGATCACCAGCGTTTTCGCAGTGATTGTTCTCAGAGCCCTCTCAACACCACCCCTGTTCTTTCCCACATCATGACTATCCATACTTTGGCTGAGCCGGTAGTAGCAAATAGCATTAAAACGATTTACCAGCTTAAGTCCCTGGTAGCGTTGGTAGTTGTCGGCCGCATAGGTAACCTCATTGCCAAGCGCTACAATGGATTTATCCCTCGGTTGTGTGATATCATAGCCATTATAATGCCTGTACGACAATAAGGCAATCGATCTTGCCGCGGCCAGTCCCTTTTGTCCTGCATCGGGTCGTCTTTCAAGCCAGGTGATATCAGCTTCTATGGCCATGCGTTGCGAAGCATTGAACGCGATAGCCCATGGTGATAACACTGCGTTGGTAGCTATGGGAACAATATGTTCGAATAATTCAGGTTCTTCAATCGCCCATTCCAGCAGCTGCATACCGCCCGTGCTCCCGCCCAACGCTATAAAAATCTTCCTGATACCAAGGTGATCTTTTAAGTGCTGGAATGTTCTTATCATATCCCTCATGGTAAACACCGGGAAATCGTGATAATATAGTTGGTTGGTTTGCGGATTGATGCTTAACGGAGATACACTGCCATACGGACTTCCGGGTTTGTTGGCGCAAATAATAAAGTACTTTGCCGGATCGAAGAATTTGCCATCTCCCACCAGCCCGGGCCACCACTCTAACGGGTTACTATTGGCAGTAAGCGCGTGGAATATCCATACGACATTGCTTTTATCCGCATTCAATTTTCCATGCGTTGTATAAGCCAGGTGATAACCGGGAAGGGTTACACCTGACTCCAACGTAAAAGGATTTTCATAGTTAAAGACTGAAGTCATACTACGCAACTAATTCTTTTGAAAATACTTTATTAAACGCCTGTTCAAAATCGGCTTTGATGTCTTCAATATGTTCAATTCCGGCACTGATGCGGACCAGGTTTGGCAATACTCCTGCAGCTTCTCTTTCTTTATCGCTTAATTGTTCATGAGTTGTAGAAGCGGGATGTATCGCAAGCGTTTTTGCGTCTCCCAGGTTCGCGAGATGGCTGACCAGTTTCAGTGAATCAATAAACTTCCGTCCATTTGCTATGCCTTCAGCACCTTCACCCTTGATGCCAAATTGAATGATTCCACCAAATCCATTAGTCAGGTATTTTTTAGCCAGGTTATGATAAGGGCTGCTCTTCAAGCCCGGATACCATACAAATTCCACATTTGGATGTGACTCCAGCCATTGAGCGAGCGCCAGTCCATTTTCAGAGTGGCGTTGAACACGCAGACTCAATGTTTCGACTCCCTGCAAATTGAGGAATGAATTAAACGGTCCTTGTGACGGTCCGAAATCTCTCAGCCCTTCCACCCTTGCACGAATGATAAATGCAATATTGGGTAAACCCAGTGGATTGTTGTAACCGAAGACGTCCCAGAATTTCAAGCCATGATAGCCTTCAGAGGGTTCTGTGAATTGCGGAAATTTACCATTACCCCAGTTATAATTGCCGCCGTCAATGATCACACCGCCGATCGCTGTGCCATGGCCATTTATCCATTTAGTCGTTGAGTCTACTATTATATTGGCGCCCCATTCGATCGGTTTGCATAAATAACCACCGGCTCCAAAGGTGTTGTCCACAATCAGGGGAAGATCATAGTCTTTTGCAAGCGCGACGAATTTTTCAAAATCAGGTACATTAAGACGTGGGTTGCCAATCGTCTCAAGATAAATTGCCTTTGTATTCTTATCAATATGAGGTACAAAACTGTCAACGTTGTCGCCATCAGCAAATCGAACATCAATGCCGAGGCGTTTGAACGATACTTTAAATTGATTGTATGTGCCTCCATACAAATAGCTGGTGCTTACAAAATTGTCACCGGCTTGCATTATGTTGTTTAAAGCAAGAAACTGCGCAGCTTGCCCGGATGCGGTTGCCAGTGCGGCAACGCCTCCTTCCAACGCGGCAATCCTTTGCTCAAATACATCTGTTGTCGGGTTCATGATTCGCGTGTAGATGTTGCCAAACTCTTTTAACCCAAAAAGATTGGCCGCGTGTTCCGTACTGTTGAATCCGTAAGAAGTCGTCTGGTAGATCGGGACGGCTCTGGCCTTTGTTGTGGGATCAATTTGCTGACCAGCGTGTAGCTGCAAGGTTTCGAAACGATAGTTAGACATAATACAAGGTTTTAATGATTAAAATGTTTGTGCAATTCAAAATTCAACGGGTAGAAAGAAATGGCCAATAACCGAAAGCGGGTATGAGCTAAAATTTCATACAACAACATCCGGACGATTGTCGCATCAAATCAAATAGTGGGGGGAAAGAAAAATGCATTGATTGTTTATTATACTCACTAAATGTAGTAGAGTTTTCACAATACCATTGGCTTTCCACCTGTTAATTTTTTGTTGCCGTTAATCGAACTGTTATTAGGTACGCAAGAAACGAATGAAAGAATGCCAGTTCCAACAGTAATTGATCAGCCCCGGCTGTTTTTTGAGCAGGAGGGCCGGTATTGTTATCGGCATTAGTCATGTTTCCAGTAACTAAAACGTCTTATCAAAAATGGAGAGGCAATGGTCAGTCGGGATCCGGGAATTAAAAAAGCCCATCGGTAGGACAGATGAGCCTAAATATAGAGTTTGCAGTTATTTTAAACTCTTATTCTGACTTATCTGCCCCGGTCTCAAACGGGATGGAGTTGGCACCTTTTCCACTGCTCATCCATTAAAGCATGAGAGCAGAGAGGTTGTCAAGGCATCAAAGGGCCATTACCCTCAGCCTTTCTTGATAAGTATTTTAAAGAACTTGCCTTCTGTGCCTTCGCCAGTCCGCGAAGCAAGGCCGTCAGGCTGCCGCAAAGATAGGGGGATATTGGATTGGTGTGTTCCTTTTTTACGTTTTATTCTGTCAATCACTGTTCATGCTTCAGATATACAGCAAAAAAAGAGGTTGAATTATTCATTCAACCTCCCACCAATAACTGCTTATTTATCTTCTTATTATTGTTGCTGTTGGGTTTGAGTGCTTGAAGCTGTTGTTTCAATTACTTTGTTGCCCGTATAAAGTACTGGTTTTGCTTTCTTCTCAACTTTAGCGGTTGATTTTTTTGCACTCTTCGTTGCTTTCACGTCAGTTTGATCAACTGGTGCCGGCTCGCTTGCGGTAAACGCCATGGCAGGATCGTCATTATTGAAAGCGCATCCGATGCAAACGTTCAGAACATTAGCGTCTTTGTCGTAAATCAATACACCTTCAGGTAATTCTTTAGGTTTTGGAGCTTCCTTAACTTTCTTTGAATTCTTCGCAGTCGCCTTTGTGTCTTTTACGTCTTTGGATTCAACCTCAGCAGGAGCTGTCATTTCACCTTCCAGGGGTTGTACCGGAATTTTATAAGTAGCCGGTGATTTTCTCAGCGCCGCTTTGATTTTTCCTTGTGGCAAACCTTCAATCCAGATTAGACCTTTGTTTGAAGGGTCAAGGCTTACGGTAACTGTGGAAGAAGCACCGTCTTTATCAGTAAGCTGGTACTTTCCAATTACAGGGAATATTTTTTCTGTGGTAAGAGCTTCTGGCATCGGCTGCATTTTATAAGTATCAGCACTCCAGTTATTGTATTTGTCCTTGCTTACCGGCTTTTCAGTGGCAACGGGCTGTTGATCCTGTACCGCAGGAACAGTATCCTTTTGAGCCGAGGGAACTGTATCCGTTTGTGCGTTTACAGCAGCCGTGAAAAGTAATGCTGCGAAGGCTACGAGTGTTAGTTTTTTCATGATATTCTAAAGTTTAAAATGTTTATTACAGGGGTTCAGTTGCTTTCTGTTTAAATATTGTGCCAGATTTGTGTTTTTGGGGATAATCTGGAAAAAAAATTTGCCTTTGCCTCGTTAACAGCTTAAAAATGAGGTTTTCATCCCGAAATTGCTGGGATCCAATTTTGGAACATTTTGATGTATCGCTTGTTATAACTTCGCTGGCTTATTAATCTAAGGAAATGCAGAATGAAGAGCAGATAGAGGTATTTGGAGCGAGAGAGCATAATCTCAAAAACATCGACATCTCAATCCCCAAAAATAAACTGGTCGTCATAACGGGGATCAGTGGCAGCGGCAAGTCGTCCCTGGCGTTTGATACCATATATTCTGAAGGCCAACGACGATACATGGAAACGTTCGGGGCCTATGCACGGCAGTTTATTGGAGACATGGAGCGACCTGATGTGGACAAAATCACCGGCTTGTCACCGGTAATTTCCATCGAGCAGAAAACTACTAACAAAAATCCACGATCCACCGTTGGTACTATTACTGAAATCTATGATTTCTTACGATTGCTATTTGCCAGGATCGGCGAAGCCTATTCTTACAATACCGGCAAGAGAATGGTTAAATGGAGCGAAGAAGAAATTGTCGAGAACATTTTCAAAAAGTATCACCGCAGAAAAATAAGCCTGCTGGCGCCATTGGTACGGGGAAGAAAGGGTCATTACCGGGAGTTGTTTGAAGATGTAAGAAAGAAGGGATTCTTAAAAGTCAGGGTTGACGGCGAGATAAAGGATATTGTTCCGAAAATGCAGGTCGACCGTTACAAGATACATGACATTGAGTTGGTAGTCGACCGTTTGCAGGTGACCGATGAGTTGAAGGCGAGATTAAGTCAAAGTGTGCAGCAAACTCTTAAAATTGGCAAAGACCTCATATTTGTATTTCCTCAACCAAACGAAGATCTGCCTGGCAAGAGTGCAGTAAAGAAAAGAAATTTGTTTCCAGATGAGCCGAAGTCACCTCCTTCGGCGGTCGGGGAGTCTTCATACTCCAAGTTGCTGATGTGCGAAGATACCGGCATTAGTTACGAAGAACCATCACCCAATTCGTTTTCATTTAATTCTCCTTACGGGGCATGCCCGGTATGCAAGGGCCTTGGGCACACATTTCATATTAATATGGACGCAATCATACCCGATGAGTCTTTAAGTATTGGTGAAGGTGGAATTGCGCCACTGGGCGGAGAACGCGATACCTATGTATATAAACAGGCCCAGGAAGTTGCCCAAAAAAACAAGATATCATTAACGAAACCAATTAAAGACATTCCAAAAAAATCGTTGAACATTTTATTGTATGGTAATGAGGAAGGCATTGAAACAGAGGTAAGCCTCGAAAACATGCAGTTTGATTCACATGTACCATATGAAGGCATCATTAATATGCTGAACAGGTGGTTCAACAACGGAGACCGCGAGGTATTGAGAAATTGGGCCGAAGAGTATATGCAACTGAAACCCTGTGAAAGCTGTGGTGGCGGACGTCTGAAAAAAGAAAGTCTTTGGTTTAAAATAGCAGGAAGAAATATCGCCGAGCTCAGCAACATGAACCTCGATAACCTCGCTGCATGGTTTGACGGAATCGAACTTCGGATATCCAACAAACAAAATCTCATTGCAAAAGATATTCTCAAGGAAATCAGGGAACGACTTCAATTCCTGCTCAATGTTGGACTGACATATCTCACACTCAATCGGAGTGCGCGGACCCTGAGCGGAGGAGAATCGCAGCGAATAAGGTTGGCGACTCAAATTGGTTCACAATTGCAGGGCATCACTTATGTTTTGGATGAACCCTCAATTGGCCTGCACCAGCGCGACAACCACCGGTTAATCGATGCACTGCGAAATCTGCGTAATATAGGCAACAGCGTTATCGTAGTCGAGCATGATAAGGATATCATGCTGGCCGCGGACCATTTAATTGATATTGGGCCTAAAGCAGGTTATCATGGTGGTAAGATCGTTGCGCAGGGTGATCCAAAACACCTGCTAACACTTGACACACTTACCTCGAACTACCTCAATGGTAACCTGAAAATTGACGTGCCTGCCGAGCGACGAAAGGGAACTGGAAAATTCCTTGAACTGAAAGGAGCTAAGGGAAATAACCTGGAAAACGTAGATGTAAAATTTCCACTGGGAAAATTTATTGTGGTCACGGGTGTAAGCGGAAGTGGCAAATCAACTCTTATCAATGAAACATTATATCCGATTTTGTCACAACACGCTTATGGCTCTAAACTGTCACCGCTGGAATATAAATCAATAAAGGGGTTGGAACAAATTGATAAGGTCGTTGAAATTGACCAGTCACCGATTGGTCGTACACCGCGAAGCAACCCTGCCACTTATTGTGGTTTCTTTACCGATATACGGACGCTTTTTGCATCTGTGCCCGAGGCAAAGATCCGGGGATATAATGCCGGCCGTTTTTCTTTTAATGTAAAAAGCGGTCGCTGCGATGTATGTGAAGGCGGGGGCATGAGGGTAATTGAAATGAATTTTCTTCCCGACGTTTACGTGCACTGTGAAAAATGCAACGGTAAACGATATAACAGGGAAACGCTAGAAATTCGCTATCGTGGAAAATCAATCGCCGATGTCCTGGAAATGACCGTGGAAGAGGCGACTGATTTTTTCCAGGCGGTGCCTTTTATCTATCGTAAGATAAAGGTATTGGAAGAAGTGGGTCTCGGATATATTACGCTCGGACAATCGGCGGTAACATTAAGCGGTGGCGAAGCACAACGCGTGAAGTTGTCTACAGAACTTTCGAAGAAGGACACTGGCAAAACCTTTTATATCCTCGACGAGCCGACTACGGGTTTGCATTTTGAAGATATAAGACACCTGTTGGACGTGCTGAATAAACTGGTTGATCGGGGAAATACAGTGCTGGTAATTGAACACAACATGGACGTGATCAAAATGGCGGATCATATCATTGACATAGGGCCCGAGGGTGGGGACGGTGGAGGAAAAATATTATTTGAGGGAACGCCCGAAGAATTAATAAAGAACAAGGAAAGCTATACTGCGGAGTTTCTTAAACCGGAACTGCAGGGCATCCTTAATGGGAAAAGCTAATTTGAAGATATACGTTTGGGCAGTTTTTCTGCTGCCCGCTTTCAATGACGGCCAAAGGTCCTGAAATACTCAGTACGACATAATAACCCTGTTCCTGGTTATAAACGACGCCGTTATTATTGCGCTTATCACCAATCCAATCAGGAACTCCACTAAGATTATTACAACAACATATATTGCCTTCTTATCGTCCGGGGTATTCTTAACCGGGCCAACGCCCAGGTACATCAGGTAAGCAGTATAAATAAAACCCGCTAACGCAGCAATAAGGCCAATTCCAGGTATAAAGCCGAGCACACTGGCGGCGGCATTGGCAGTATACGAATACCCGACCAGCTGCGAAGAACTGTTGATGTTCTTGGTAGAATTAAAACTCGGCGCAAGCCCGTCTGTGACATAAATACCGATAAAATAGGCCACTGCTCCGGTTAGCAATGCGGCAATCATCATGAAAATTCCATCCCTGACCCCGACCCAAAGAATTCCTGAAAGAAGCGCAACTGCGGCTGGCAAAAAAGATAAGGGCAGTACGTAACCTGTGTACATGCTGGACGGTGTGGCGGTTTCGCCTTTTATGACTTCCCATTCTGTTTTGGGAGTGAGCAAGATGTTCTTTGCTCTATCGACGAGGTTCATAACCGGTGGTTTAGTAAACTAATGTAATGAAAGTGTTTTGAAAAAGCGAAAACATTAATGCACAGCAGGTGTGAATAAGAAGGGAGTAGCAAATGTTTTTGAAGGTACAGGAGAACCTAACCGTAAGGAAACAGGGAATTAACAGGAAATACTACACCAGGGTCAGACGGAACTGATTTTTCATCCGGTACAGGGCTTGAAAACTCCCTTGTCTTACGGTCTAGTTATGGTAGTTAAAAGAGCTCGTGATTAATGTCCAATAAGCAAGTGCAGAGAGTGTTTAATAAAATTTATACTAATGAGAGTACCAATAGAGAACGGATCAGGTTTTAATCAACCAGGGTATCAGATTCTATTAAGCTCTCTGCTGCTTATTGGAACAGACTTTAATACTTGTAAAAGAACATTAACGTATTTCAAATTTTCCCGCGGCGGTTTCTTCATCACCACAGAAAACATTATATACATACTTACCTCGTTCGAGGCCATCAATCATTTTATGTTCACCATCATTCATCCGGTAATGTTTCATCAGCGTTCCCTCGGGATCGAAGACAAAAAAGTCAATTTGTTTTCCGTCGTTTTCTTTTGCCACCACGTGCATCGCTTTTTTGATGATATCGGGATAAATTTTTACGGCGTTGTTATTTCTTGGCGATGGAATTCTTTTTGAAGCCCTTTTTTCTTTTTTGACTGTTTTCGCGGCGGATCCTGTATCGGTCGCCGACGACACAGCATGGAGACCAAGGATGCTAACGCATACGCAGGCAAAGGATAATGTTAACTTAGGGTTCATAGGGGTTCGGGTTAATCAATATTTTGCTTGTATATATTAATAGAATACGGGGCAACGCATTTGTCTTCTCGCTCTTTTGTTCGGATCATCGCCCAATCTCCATCCTATGCGCAGTATTGTTGAAAAAAATGCGTCCTGGTCTGTGGGGTCGCCACGCATAAAAGTTTGAATATTTCCGGGATTTGAAACGGCCGAAGCATAGGTACCGCGATAATATAACCTCCTTGCCTTTGCCGCATCTGCCGCTGAAAGATAATTGGCAAATACGTCCGGGTCCACGTAGTTGGTGCTGACATCATCAACGTAATCCGTAAACAACTGACGATGTAATACCTCCATTCCCACATACATGTTTTCTTTTAGATAATACTTAAATCCAAAGCCCATCGGCACTTCCAGTTGCAGGAGACTGTATTCTTTTCTTTCCGGGTATTCGCTCATACCCTGGCCTTCAAGACGCAAGGGATGCAATTCCACCCACTGACCATCCAGCTTTGCTTTTGGATTGTACTTATAACCGCCTATCCCTATAATACCATAAGGACGGAATTTCTTTTCGAGCCCATCGTATTGTTCAAAAAAAACGGTAGGATAAATTTCCGCGGCTAAATATGCTTCCAGCACCGACGTTTTAAAACTGAGATTCCGTTGAAGACGGTCTACTTCCGCGCCACCTTTATTGGGTGCTTGGGCATCATCGCCTTTTAACGTTCCGTGGTTTAAGGCTATCCGGAATCCGATCCATTCTGAAGGATATACGTTGGCATATATTGATTTCGACAATGTTGTCAATGGGAAATCAAGGTCTTTAAGAAAGTCGCGTCCTATACCCGCAGTTCCCCCGAGGTCTCCCAAAAAAAACATCGGTCCCAAACCCAACCCTATCTCAATTTTTCCATTAGCCGTACTAATGGATTGTGAGTAGGACCGCAACGACAATACATTAAGGGAAATAAACAATGCAAGCAAATGCACTGCAGAGAGTAACTTGTTTCTCATAGATTCAGATTTCTGGTTTTTTCTACTATTGGATTTCGACAACAAAATAGAAATGAAAAGCGGATACCCCGAATTATAAAAGGCTATTTTATACTTCTTGTTTCATAAAAAGTCTTTCTACTTAGTGAAACTACGAGACACTTTTATTTTCTTCTCATGTGGATGTGGGGAATGCCATCTTCATCATAAACGTCACCTGATTGCTCAAAATCAAACGATTCATAAAACTTTTTAAGGTAGAGCTGCGCGCCGATTTTGATGGCTGTTTGGCCGTATAATTTAAGGATCTCAGCGATGCTTTTTTCGACAAGTGTTCTTCCTAAACCGCATCTTCTCATATCCCGTGAAGTAACAACACGCCCGATTGAAGGTTCTGTATAAGACACTCCCGGCGGCACAAGCCTCGTATAAGCAACAAGAGCATTATTTTCCCAGCACATCATGTGAAAACAAACCTGGTCCTTATTATCCATGTCCTGGTACACGCAGTTTTGTTCAACTCCAAACACTTCCGACCTAAGTTGCAGAATTGCATAAAGTTCATATGGTGTAAGCGCATCAAATTTTTTTACCGTCCAGTTCATTTGAGTTCAAATAAATAGCGATGCTCAATAAGATAGTGTACACTTAAGTCGGAAATCTTTTTAAGAAACACCCGAAATGGAAAGTCCGCCGTTATTATTTTTAATCTTAAACTGCATCAGCGCCGCAATCGATTTGGCTTTTTTCTTTGCCATTTCGGCTTTTTCACCGGCAAAATATTCATCCAGTGTTTGGGTGAAAAGCTGCAGCCATACCTGGAAGTGCTTTTCTTCCAGTGGAATTTTCCTGTTGAGATTGAAATGTACCTCCATCACATTCTTCCGGTATGATGCTGCATCGAGCAGGAGCGTTTCCCAGAAATCACAAATTATCGGAATGTGATGTGCCCAGTTTACTTTGGCGATATCATTGAAAACAGGACCGATGGTATCATCCTTTTTTACCTTGTCATAAAATTTTTCCATCAGCAATTCAATATCCTTTCGCGAAGTGATATCCATCAGTAATTGTATTTATCCTTCCATAGCGATTTCAAAAATTTCCTCAATTCTTCCTCTCTTGCATTTCTGCCAGGCTCGTAAAATTTGGCGCCAGCTATTTTCCCGGGAAGGTATTCCTGTGGCGAAAAATTGTGTTCATAACTATGAGAATATTCATAATTTTTTCCGTAACCCAGGTTTTTCATTAATGCTGTTGGCGCGTTGCGGATATGCAAAGGCACAGGCAGGTCGCCGTGCTCTTTCACAGCTGCCATAGCCTCACCGATGGCTGTTGTTGCGCTGTTGCTTTTCGCGCTTGAAGCAAGATAGATGGCGCACTGGGATAGTATCAGGCCTGATTCGGGATAACCGATCTTATTCACTGCTTCGAATGTGGCGTTCGCCATTACGAGTGCCGTTGGATTGGCATTTCCAATATCTTCACTCGCTAATATCACCAACCTGCGGGCAATAAATTTTACATCTTCGCCACCTTCAATCATTCTTGCCAGCCAATAGACAGCCGCGTTAGGGTCGCTTCCCCGGATCGACTTAATAAATGCAGAGATGATATCGTAATGTTGTTCACCGCTCTTGTCGTACAAAGCAATTTTTTTCTGCGCGATATCCATTACTAAATCATCTGTTATCACGAGACTGTTGTCAGTTTTGCTTGTTTCGACGACCAGTTCCAGCAGATTCAGCAACTTTCGTGCATCGCCACCGGAGATTTTGATCAGTGCCGCTGTTTCTTTTATTTCAATCTTTGTTTGCCTGAGTATTTCATCCTTCTTAATCGCGGTTTGCAGAAGTTGCACCAGGTCTTGTTCGTTTAGCGGTTTCAGCACATAAACCTGGCAACGGCTGAGCAATGCGCTGATCACTTCGAACGATGGATTTTCTGTGGTGGCACCTATTAACGTGATGATCCCTTTCTCAACTGCTCCGAGCAATGCGTCCTGCTGTCCTTTGTTGAAACGGTGAATTTCATCAATGAACAGAATGCAGTTATTCTTTGATTTTGCTTTTTCAATGACTTCCCTAACATCTTTTACTCCTGAGCTGATGGCACTGAGTGTAAAAAAGGGCAGGTCAAGCATATGTGCGATGATGTTTGCAATCGTGGTCTTGCCTGTTCCGGGTGGCCCCCACAATATCATGGAAGGAATATGTCCCTGTTCAATTGCAGTTCTGAGTATACTACCTTTTCCTGCCAGGTGTTGCTGACCAACAAGTTCATCTAATGTTTGGGGGCGAATTCGTTCTGCAAGGGGAGTCATAACAATGGGCAATTGGCAATTGGCAATTTACCGATAAGTTACCAGACTCATCTCCGTATAATATTTCTTGCCTATAGCTGGCTGTCTATTGGCTATTGCCGATTGTCAATTGCTAATTGTTAATTGCCTATTGCTGCTGCTGTCCCGCAAAACTCTCAATGTACTCGGGAAGTTCATCAGTGCCAGGCAGCACCTCCATCTTTACGTTGTTAACTTCTTCGAAAGTATGGCCATCTTCGTATCCAACCGACACATAAACAGAAAGCGATTGGCGCGCCGGTCCTTTAAAAGTTCCCTTAATTGGCGTACAGTCTCTGAAATTTCTGCCGACAGCAAGCTTCACGTGATTGTTTGTAACCCACACATTATTGGTCGGATCATTGCCCACCCATCCGGCACCCGGTAGCCATGCTTCAATCCAGGCATGAGTAGCGCCTTCGCCCCGCATACCGCTTTCGTTTGGGCAAACATAACCGCTAACGTAGCGACATGGTATTCCGAGGCTTCGAAGCATTTCCAGCATTACGTGTGCGAAATCCTGGCATACGCCAGAACGATGATCCAGTATTTCTTTTACAGTAGTTTCAATGGTTGTAATACCTTTTATATATTTGAACTCATCAAAAATAAAATTGCCGCATTTTTCTATGATTGAGTGCAATGGCAACTCCGGTTTATAAAATTCCCGCACCGTTTCGTTGATCTTATCCCTCAAATCATTTTCTGTTATTTTCGAAAGTTCAAGCAGCGAAAGATTGTTGGTTGTTTCGTTTTTTAGTGAGGCGAGATTTATGTCTGGTTGAGAAATAACTGCCCGGTCAAGGGCCCTCACGATCAACTTACTTTCTATCACTAATTCCTTATGGGGAGCCTTGAGGTTAAACATACCGGTGCGATTGCCCCAGTAGTCATGGATCATAAAGATATCGGGTTGCCCGGTGATGTTTACCTGGTGATGAAGCGTTTCCTGGGTAAAATCGGCAAAGGGAAAGATCTTAATTTCATTCACACTTTCTTTTACAGGTCGGTCGTATTCATATTTTGTGATGTGATGTATATTAAAAACCGGCATGAGATCATTTTATGCGTATGAAAAATATATCTGCGTCAGCTGTTTTGAAAAGTCTGTAAGGTCGTTTCTAAGTGACTGTAAGAACTGCGGTAATCCTTCCTGTTTTACGCTATTGATATCTGCAAACTCAACTTTGCTGCAAATTTTGCCCAGTAGTTTTTCGAGCTTTGTATTTTCTTCTATCCGGGTATGGTCTGCCACTTCCCTCAAATAGCGCCTTACCCGTGACAGTGAATAGATCAGCGATCGCGGAAAATTTCTGTTGAAGATCACATGCTCAAGCACATTCAGGTTATATTGACCCCTGGTGTAGGTTTTCAGGTAAAGCTCATAACCGGAAAGTGAAAGCAAAAGATTTTTCCAGAATAAAATGTCGCGGGCAATTTCAAGCTGATGATTCATCTTTTGCGAGTGCGCGAAAATATTGTCAATGGTTAGCATACAGCGTTCGACGTGTTTGCCAAGGTTGAGAAACTGCCAACCTTGCCCCCGTGGCATCGTACTGTCAATTACGCCATAGTACAGCGTGCTGTTTTGATCGAGGAGATCTATGACGTCCATTGTATGGGATCCGGCAATTTTATCTTCTATGCCGGGGGCGTTAACAATATGGTAGAGTTGATTTACCTGTTCCCAGACCTCTTTCGTTATATAATCCTGAACACCCCGTGCATTTTCTCTTGCTTTTGTAATCAGCACCTTTCCGGAGTTTACATTTTTAGTGTCCGCAATAAGGTACTTCAATGCTTCAGTTGTACTGCGATCATGGTCTGACGTCTGCCCGTTACCATGTGAAAAAAGTTCGATCACATCCTTCCACGAAAAATCAGTACTGTGATCGGTATCGAATGACAAGGTATAGTTAGTGCGGATAACCCTTATAAGGCAATCGTTTCTTTCCATATAGCGGTTGAGCCAAAACAGCGAATCAGCAATTCTACTAAGCATGTATCACTCAAATAATTTATTAAGATTAATGAAGACTACGAGACTCTACTCCTGCCTCGCCCTTCGTATTTGCAGTGACTAACTTCCTGCTTCTCCCGCCTCGGCGGGATCGCAGTGACCAAACTTTAACATTAAATGCCCCCTCATAGGTCGACGACCCAGGTGTCTTTACTTCCTCCCCCCTGTGATGAATTTACCACCAATGAACCTTCACGCAGAGCGACCCTTGTGAGTCCGCCCGGTACCACCTTTATTCCTTCCGGTCCGCAAAGTGCATATGGCCGCAAATCAACGTGCCTTGGCTTCAATGCGCCGTCGACAAAGCAGGGAACAGTCGAAAGCTTTATGATTGGCTGGGCAATGAACTCACGCGGGTTGTCAAGTATGGCCTTTTTTGTTTGCACCAATTCTTCCTCGCTGGCTGAATTGCCCATGACCATACCGTATCCACCTGATTGGTTGGTGCGTTTGATGACCATTTTCTCAATCTCATTAAATACCTGGCTCCTTTGTTCCTCGTCTTCCAAACTATAGGTAGGTACATTGGGCAATATGGTCTCTTCATTCAGGTAGTATTTTATCATGGCGGGTACATAAGCATAAACCGCCTTATCATCGGCCACGCCATTGCCAACAGCATTTACGATCGCAATATTTCCTTTGCGATAGGCACTCATCAGCCCCGGCACTCCTAAGGCACTGTCTCCCCTGAAAACGATGGGATCCAGGAAGTCATCGTCAATGCGCCGGTAAATAACATGTACCTGCTGAAGACCTGAAGTGGTTTTCATATACACTTTATGATTGTCGACAAGCAGGTCGCGACCTTCGACCAGCGGAATACCCATCTGCCTTGCAAGGAATGTATGCTCAAAATAAGCGGAATTAAAGACACCGGGTGTCAGCAATGCTACGGTGGGATTTGATAATTGCTGTGGCGCAAGGCTGATCAAAATCTCGTGTAAAAGCAACGGATAATTGTTAATCATCCTTGCCCTGCTGTTGGATAACATGCCAGGAAAGATCTTTTTTGTCACTTCCCTGTTTTCTAACATATATGATACGCCCGATGGAGTGCGCAAATTATCTTCTAATATGTAAAATGTGCCATCCTGGCTTCGAATCAGGTCAATACCGGATATGTGGACATAGATGTCATGTGGCACCTGAACCCCGAAAACCTCTCTTGTAAAATGCGGACAGGAGGCAATGAGGTCAAGCGGGATAATCTTGTCTTTTAGGATCTGCTGTTTCGAATAAATGTCCTTTAGGAACAAATTCAGGGCCTTTAATCTTTGTTTGATGCCAAGTTCTATATGGTTCCATTCGGCTCCTGTCAAAATCCGCGGAATGATATCAAAAGGGAAAATTTTTTCGATACCAGCTTCATCACTGTACACGGTAAACGTAATGCCCTGGTTCATGAAAAGTTCACCGGCCAGTTTATCTTTCTGCTGAAGGGTCTCCAGTGGATATTTACTGAAATCATTATACACCTGCCCATATTGTGTACGGACATTTTGTTCATGGCACATCTCGTCCCACGTCCCCGGGTAGGTTTTGTAGCGTTCAAAAAGATGTCGCCCTGTCATAAAAGCTGGTTTGAAATGAAAAAGGTTGCTCCACATGCATGGATGTGTAAGCAACCGTATGATCGAATATAACGAATCCGGTTAATATTCCAGCCGGCGGCGGAAAGACTTTTTCCAATATCCAATTTTTGGACCGCTCAAAAGAAAAATAAAATAACCATGGTTCATAGCGCGTTTAGCGAATAGCCAACGAGTTCATCCGCGCCAGCAATTATTTTTTCTGCCATGAAGAGATGACAGAGAAATGGAGATAAAGTAAGAATTTGAAAATTGTTTTTGTACTTTGATCGCTGTTTAATGAGTATGTACCGAAAAGAATGGAAAATTATATTATGTATCATGGCAGTCGGGTTTAGAGCCGGTGGCCAGGTAATTTCGGCGGAGCAAAATTATGCTGCGAACTCCCCGGCAGTGGCAATGGTTCAAACCGTTTTTTCTGCAAATGTTTACGTAAACAAAGTGGAAATGAATCAAAGGCGGTTCAATTTGCTCGTAGATTCAATCAAACGACTGGACACTTCGGGTACGTTGCTCTCGGCCGAAGAAAAACTCGACATGGTCGTGAAAGCATTGTACAACAATCCATTTCGCTTTTTTTCTGCAACCACTCAATACTTCAGGCAAAAACACCGCATCCTGTCATCCGGAACTGGATTTTTTATTACCGGGGAAGGGCATCTTATCACTAATGCACATATCATCGACCGGGACAGTGCATTTATCAGGAGAAGGTTTACCTTATCAACTTTCCAGGAAGTAACGGACGCAAATATCCGGGCACTGGAATCTTCGTGGGAAATGGTATTAAATGATGAACAAAAGAATCTTTTGAATAATGCCTATAGTGTAATCTACTCGCAGGTGTCGTCAATGATCCTTTTTGATCTAAAAAGAGAAATATATGTGCTGTTCCGGGGAAATAACGAACAGGACGAATCGTTAACGCAACGCATTCCAGCCAGGGTGATCATTAAGGGAAGCCCGATGCCGGGAAAAGATATTGCCGTGCTAAAAGTGGACAGCATTTCTCAGCTGCCAACACTACCCATGAGTCACGACCATCTTGCGCGGATCGGTGAGCAGTTATTAGTATAT
>Ga0207675_100000600_pt1 | contig 35148 bp, 33 predicted proteins | sample KBSSwiS42_FD_184305 | JGI IMG/M metagenome (GOLD analysis project Ga0207675, IMG submission 184305) | Switchgrass rhizosphere microbial communities from Kellogg Biological Station, Michigan, USA - KBS Switchgrass S4-2 (SPAdes) (version 2) | ecosystem: Host-associated > Plants > Roots >...
GACCGACGTCTGAACGGAGGTTTGCACCGTCGTCTGGACGTCCGTCGCCACACGAGTCGTGATTCTCATGATGGCCGCCGCCGCTGTTCGCCGCCGAGCTGGTCGTCGTGGTCGTCGTTGGTCGTGGTCGTGGTGGTCGGCGCCGTCGTGCCGTTCGAGCTACAGGCCACCGACAGCACGCCGACCGCCACGGCGGCGATGCCGACGGTCAAGGATGCTCGTTTGCGGAGTTGGGCAGTGGTAAACGACAACGGAATCTCGCTTTCCTCGCAAAGTGACGACGTGACAGCGAGATAAATACCTACCGGGAGGCAGGCGCCACCTAACAGAGCCGCGGGCGGGTCATTGCGTAGAGAGTCCGTTGACGTGCTCCTCGGCTTACGCCGCTGTTGGGTCGCTTCCTGCTTCAAGATCCACTGCCACAACTCGTTGCGGTCTTACACGGACTTCACCAGGACCACCACTGACGTGGTCCTGCCCACTTTCGCGGGAGGCGTTTAGTCTCTCCGCCCGCCCGGCGGCGAGAATGACTTTGGCGGCGTTGTGGTCACGGTCATGGATTGCCCGGCACTGTGGGCACGTCCATTCACGCACTCCCAGCGGGAGTTCGTCGAGCCGGTGACCGCAGGCCGAGCAGATCTTGCTGGAAGCCAGCCAGCGCGACACCGAATGCAGTGTGCGCCCGTAGAGATTGGCTTTATCAAAGATGATTCGGACGAACTGCCCCCAGCCCGCGTCGCTGATGGCCTGTGCGAGCCGGCGGTTGGCGACCATCCCCACGATATTGAGGTCCTCGACGTGGATCACTTGGTTCTCGCGAACCAACGCCGAAGCCTGCTTGTGGTGATAATCCCGCCGGGCCCGCGCTACACGACTGTGCGTGATAGCAACCTTGCGCCGCGACTTATTTCTGTTGGCTGATCCTTTCTGCCGGCGGGACTTCTCCCGCTCGAGTCGCCGCAGCTTGCGTAGCTTGCGGCCCAAATGCCTTGGATTAGCGATGTCGGTACGCTGACCGTCGCTGTCGGCCACCGTCGCCAGCCGCGCGATACCCACGTCGACTCCGGCCTCACGATCAACAATCGCTAATGGGCAGGTTGCGATGCTGACAACAAAACTCGCATAGAAGTGCCCGTCGGGTTCGCGGACGATTGTGACACTCGACGGCTCATTGGGCAGCTCACGCGACCAACGCACCCGCACCTCGCCAACCTTCGCGACGAACAGCCCGCCATTAGCTCGCAGGCTGAACCCGTTGCGGGTGAGCCGAAACGACTGCCGGTTATCCTTCTTCGATTTCATTCGTGGACGGCCGACCCGACCACCACGGCGCTTACCAGAAGCCGAGTTGAAGAAGTTGCGCCAGGCCTGACGTGAGTCATTGACCGACTGCACCAACGCCACGCTGGGCACCTGACAAAGCCAGCGCCGCTCGGTCGTCTTCTTGGCCTGGGTGATGACACGGCGCTGAATCTCGCTGTCCGACAGCTTAACCCCGGCCCGAAATGCCTCATCGCGCAAGCGCAGCGCGTCGTTGAACACCACCCGGCAGCACCCGAAGACCTGCGCTAACATCCGCTGCTGGGCACGAGTCGGTTCGATGCGGTACCGGTAACGCATCTGCATAGGACCGACGTTAAAGCCGACCGCTGACAACAGCGGGATATCACTCGTGGAACCCGAGTCCTGTCAGCCGGCCGAACTGACCGGCTCGATCGGCAGCCGTCGCAGCGCCGCGGGCGCATCGGTTGGCACGACCGGATGCTCCGGCGGTATCGGCGCGAGCCGCTTGTAAGGCTGCCCCTGCGCCGGCCGCTGGTCGACCTCGTCCTTGTTGGGCCACAGAGACGCCGCCCGCTCGGCCTGCGCGGTGATCGAAAGCGACGGATTCACACCGAGATTCGCCGAAATCGCCGCACCGTCCATCACCGACAAGGTCGGATAGCCGTACACCCGCTGATACGGGTCGATCACGCCGTGCTCCGGGGTGTCGCCGATCGCCGCCCCGCCGAGGAAGTGCGCGGTGAGCGGAATGTTGAACAACTCGCCCCAGGTGCCGCCCGCCACGCCGTCGATCTTCTTCGCGATCCGACGGGTGACCTCGTTGCCGACCGGAATCCAGGTGGGGTTGGGCTCGCCGTGACCCTGCTTGCTGGTCATCCGCCGGAAGCCCAGCTTCGAGCGTTCGGTGAACGTCGTGATCGAGTTGTCCAGATGCTGCATCACCAGCGCGATCATCGTGCGCTCGCTCCACCCCTGAGGGTTGAGGAGGCGGATCAGGTTGCGCGGATCCTCACGCGCCTGGTCGAGGAACTGCTTCCACCGCGGAACGTCGGTGCCCTGCGGTCCCGCACCGTCGGTCATCAGGGTCTGCAACAGCCCCATCGCGTTGGACCCCTTGCCATATCGCACCGGCTCGATGTGCGTGTCGGAGGTCGGATGGATCGACGAGGTGATCGCGACACCGTGCGTGAGGTCGAGGTCGCGGGTCACCTCGAAACGGCCCGCGCCGACGATCGACTCCGAGTTGGTGCGTGTCAACACACCGAGCTTGTCCGAGAGCCTCGGCAGCTTGCCCTTGTCGCGCATCTTGAACAGCAGCTTCTGGGTTCCGAAGGTGCCCGCTGCGAGCACCACGTGCGCTGCGGTGTACGTGCGCCGCTTGCGCGGCAGCAGGCCGGTCCGCACGGTGCGGACCCTCCACGACCCGTCGGGCCGCTGCTCGAAGCCGGTGACGGTCGTCATCGGAATGACTTCTGCCCCAGCCCTTTCCGCCAACCCGAGATAGTTCTTGACCAATGTGTTCTTGGCGCCGTAGCGGCAGCCCGTCATACAGGAGCCGCATTCGATGCAGCCCGTCCGTGCGGGCCCGGCACCGCCGAAGTAGGGGTCGGCCACGGTCTTGCCTGGCGCCTTCTCGCCGTCCGGCCCGAAGAACACGCCGACCGGGGTCGCCACGAACGTGTCGCCGACGCCCATCTCGTCGGCGACCTCTTTGACGATGCGGTCGGCGTCGGTGAACGTCGGGTTCTTGACGACGCCGAGCATGCGCTGGGCCTGGTCGTAGTGCGGCATCAGCTCGGCGCGCCAGTCGGTGATATGCGACCACTGCCCGTCGGCGAAGAACGGCTCCGGCGGCACATACAGCGTGTTGGCGTAGTTCAGGGAGCCGCCGCCAACCCCGGCGCCGGCCAGGATCATGACGTTGCGCAGCAGGTGGATCCTCTGGATGCCGTACATGCCGAACTTCGGCGCCCACAGGAACTTGCGCAGGTTCCACGAGGTCTTGGCGAAGTCTTCGTCGCTGAACCGCCGGCCCGCCTCGAGCACCCCGACGCGGTAGCCCTTCTCGGTGAGCCGAAGCGCGCTGACGCTTCCCCCGAATCCCGAACCGATGATCAGAACGTCATAGTCAGGTTTCATCGAACCAGTATGGACTGACCGCTGAGCTACTTCTAGACAGGGGAGCCTAATTTGTAAAGTAAGGCCGCCGTGACCAGGGCAAATCGCTGAGTTCAGCTTCCGACGTTGAGGCCGACCTTCTGGAATTCCTTGAGGTCGCAATAACCTGCCTTGGCCATCGACCGTCGCAAGCCGCCGACCAGGTTCAGCGAGCCGAACGGGTCGTCCGACGGGCCGGTGAGCACCTGCTCCAGCGGCGGTCGCTCACCGATCGCCACCTGCAGTAGCGCGCCGCGCGGCAGCGACGGGTGGGCCGCCGCGGCCGGCCAGAACCAGCCGCCGCCGAGCGCCTCGGCCGCCGTCGCCAGCGGGGTACCGAGCACCACCGCGTCGGCCCCGCAGGCGATGGCCTTGGCCAGGTCGCCGGAGGTGTGGATGTCGCCATCTGCGAGCACGTGCACATAGCGGCCGCCGGTTTCGTCGAGATACTCGCGACGGGCGGCGGCGGCGTCGGCGATCGCGGTGGCCATCGGCACACTGATACCCAGCACCTCGTCGGTGCTCGTCGCCCCGGACGTCGACCCGTAGCCGACGATCACACCCGCCGCGCCGGTCCGCATCAGATGAAGTGCCGTGCGATGGTCGAGCACGCCGCCCGCAACCACCGGCACATCGAGCTCAGAAATAAAGGTCTTCAGGTTCAGCGGCTCGCCGTCCTGCGCGACGCGTTCGGCCGAAATGATGGTGCCCTGAATGACCAGCAGGTCGATGCCCGCGGCGATCAGCGACGGCGTGAGTGACTGCGCGTTCTGCGGGCTCACCCGCACGGCCGTCGTTACGCCCGCCTCGCGGATGCGGGCGACCGCTGCGCCCAGCAGCTCGGGATCCAGTGGGGCCGAATGCAATTGCTGCAGCAGCCGAATGGCCGCCGACGGTTCCGGCTCCTTCTCCGCGGCCTCGAGGACCTGAGCGATCTTCCCCTCGACATCGGCATGCCGGCCGATCAGACCTTCTCCGTTGAGCACGCCGAGGCCGCCGAGGCGGCCCAACTCGATCGCGAACCCCGGTGACACCAGGGCGTCGGTCGGATGCGACACCACCGGGATCTCGAACCGGTAGGCATCCATCTGCCAGGCCGTCGAGACGTCCTGCGATGACCGGGTGCGCCGCGACGGCACAATGTTGATGTCGTCGAGTTCGTAGGTGCGGCGGGCGGTTCTGCCCATGCCAATCTCAACCATCTCGTGCATGGCTACGCAGCTTGCCCCTAACGGGTGTTGTAGTTGGGCGCTTCGACGGTCATCGTGATGTCGTGCGGGTGGCTCTCTTTCAGACCCGCCGCCGTGATCTGAACGAACTGCGCCTGTTGCAACTGCTCGATGGTCGCCGAACCGGTGTAGCCCATGGCGGCGCGCAGACCGCCGGTGAGCTGATGGATCACCGTCGACAACGGACCGCGGAACGGCACCCGGCCCTCGATGCCCTCCGGCACCAGCTTGTCCTCGGAGAGCGCGTCGTCCTGGAAGTAGCGGTCCTTCGAATAGGACTTGGCGCCGCCCCGGCCCTGCATCGCACCCAGTGAACCCATGCCCCGGTAGCTCTTGAATTGCTTGCCGTTGACGAAGATCAGCTCGCCCGGCGACTCCGCGGTGCCCGCCAACAGCGAGCCCAACATCGCGGTCGACGCACCCGCGGCAAGCGCCTTGGCGATATCGCCGGAGTACTGCAGTCCCCCGTCGGCGATGACCGGCACGCCTGCAGGCGCGCAGGCGGCGACGGCCTCCAGGATCGCGGTGATCTGCGGCGCGCCGACGCCGGCCACCACCCGCGTGGTGCAGATCGAGCCCGGCCCGACACCGACCTTCACCGCGTCGGCCCCCGCCTCGACGAGCGCGGCGGCCGCTGCCCGGGTGGCGACGTTGCCGCCGATCACCTCGACCCGATCGCCCACGACGGCCTTGAGCCGGTGCACCATGTCGAGCACCAGCCGGTTGTGCGCATGCGCGGTGTCGACGATCAGCACGTCGACGCCCGCGTCCACGAGAGTCATCGCCCGCGTCCACGAATCGTCGCCGACGCCGACGGCCGCGCCGACCAGCAGCCTGCCGTCGCTGTCCTTGGTGGACAGCGGGAACTGTTCTGTCTTGACGAAGTCCTTGACGGTGATCAGTCCGGTCAGCTTGCCGTGCCCGTCGACAATCGGAAGCTTCTCAATCTTGTTGCGGCGCAACAGGCCTAGCGCGGCCTCCGCGGAAACACCCGCTTGCGCGGTGATCAACGGTGCTTTGGTCATCACCTCGGAGACGGGCTTGCCCATGTCGACTTCGAAGCGCATATCGCGGTTGGTGATGATGCCGACGAGCGCGCCGTCGGCATCGACCACCGGCAGACCGGAGATCCGGAACCGCGCGCACATAGCGTCGACCTCGGCCAGCGTGTTGTCCGGTGAGCAGGTGACCGGGTCGGTGACCATGCCGGCTTCGGAGCGCTTGACCGTCTCGACCTGGCCGGCCTGCTCGGCCACGGGGAGGTTGCGGTGAAGCACGCCCATGCCGCCCGCGCGCGCCATCGCGATCGCCATCCGGGACTCGGTGACGGTATCCATCGCCGAGCTGACCAACGGCACCCTCAGGCGGATCCTCTTGGTCAGTTGGCTGGACGTGTCGGCTGTGGCGGGCACCACATCGGAGGCGGCGGGCAGCAGCAGGACGTCGTCGAACGTGAGCCCGAGCATCGCGACCTTGGTCGGATCATCGCCGCCGGTCGGCACCGGAACGGCGATGGGAATGCTGCTTTCAGCAATCGACATGGGCGGGCCTTCCCGTGACAAACACAGTCGTCGAGCTCGATACCTATCTTATCGGCATTGAAGTCGCCGCCTTGGTCCCACACTGCCGCGGAGACACGCAGGTAACGAGGTTGCCAACGGCTGGCGCGATGCCAGTTCTGCTGCGTAGTGTGGACTCGTGCGTGATGACCTGCCACCGGGTTTGCCGCCCGATCCGTTCGCCGATGACCCGTGCGACCCCTCGGCGGCGCTTGATGCACTCGAGCCGGGCCAGCCGCTGGACCCGCAAGAGCGGACCGCTGTCGAGGCCGATCTCGCCGACTTAGCCGTATATGAGGCGCTGTTGGCGCACAAGGGAATTCGCGGTCTCGTGGTGTGCTGCGACGAATGCCAGCAGGACCACTACCACGACTGGGACATGCTGCGCGCCAACCTGCTGCAGCTGCTGGTCGACGGCACCGTGCGTCCGCACGAGCCGGCGTATGACCCCGAACCAGACGCCTACGTGACCTGGGATTATTGCCGCGGCTATGCCGACGCCTCGCTCAACGAAGCCACGTCGGACACCGACGGTTATCGCTAAGGGCTGAAACCAGCTACTCGCCGTTGCCGCGCTGCCTCTTGGGCGGCGGCATCTCCAGGGTCGTCGTTGTGACCGGGATGGTCACCTCCGGCTGGTTCTCGGTGACCGGATTCTGAGTCACCGGGCTTTGCGTGGCCGGGCTTTCAGCACCGCGGTGCCGGGGCGCCTGCTCGGGGGCTGTCGTCGGGGGCGCGACGACCTGGGCGCTGCCGCCTACGGGCGAATCGCCACCGCCAGCCGGGGGCGTATCTCCACCTGCGGCCGGCGCATCGCCAACGACGCCAGGGGCCCCGCCTTCCACGGGCGACGGGGTGCCACCCGCCGCCGGGCCGGCGACGGGCGGCACCGCAGCCTGTGACGTGGTGGTGGTGGTCGTCGTGACCACGCGCGTGGTCGTTGTCGACGTAGTCGGGGTTGACGTTGCCGGCTGGGACGTGGTCGTCGTCGTCTCGGGCTGCGTCGTGGTCGTCGTCGGCGTCTCACTCGGCGGTGGCGGCTCAGGCGCGGGGGAACTCGTCGTCGTCGTCGGCGAGCTGGTCGTCGGCGAGCTTGGTGTGGTGGTCGGCGACGTCGTTTCGGACGACGGAGTCGTGGTCTCCGACGGTGACGATGTCGGTCCGCTCGTCTCCGACGACGTGGTGGTCGACGTGGTCGAGTCAGGCGCAACCACGACCGGCTCGGGCATCACTGGAGGCGGAACGCCCGGCGGCAGCGTGGCATTGGGGTCCTTGGCGTCGACCTTCACTGTCAGGTCTTGCCATTGAGTGACCAGTTGCTGTTTCTGCTCAACGTCATTCACCGTCGCCACGGTCGTCGTGACCGTCTGCAGCTTGTCCTGCGCCTGCTGCCACTGGCCCTCGTTGATCAGCTGCTGCACCTCTGCCAGCTGCTGCGAGGCGAGCGCCACCTGATCGGTGCGCGTCTCCTCGCCGAACAGCATCGTGTGCAACCCGTAAAGCGGATCGCCCGGCCCGGCGCCTGCGACCACGGCGCCGAACCCACCGAGACACAACACGGCCGCGGCGACCGAACCCACAATCGCCATCGACGTGCGGGTGCGCCTGCGCGACTCGACCGAGTGCGTCAGCGCGACCACCGCGTCGCGGGGTGTCACCGGAGACATCAACGGCGGTGTGCGAATCTCGTCCCGCCACCCCGCGAGCAGGTGGGCCAGCTCAGCCTCACTTGGATCGGTGGAGTAGACCGGCTGCTGATTGGCCAGCGCGTCGAGGAATCGGTCCGTGCGGTTGATCTCGTTGAGCGACGGATCGCCCCCGTTGGCGCTCCAGCGTCCGAAGTCAGGCATGGCCGTGCTCCGTCGCGTTGATCTCGGCCTTCAGCCGCGCCAGCGCCCGGTGCTGCGCGACCCGGACCGCTCCGGGTGTCGAGCCGACGGCCTCGGCCGTCTCTTCGGCGCTCATGCCGACGACGACGCGCAGGATCAGGATTTCGCGCTGTTTTTCGGGCAGCAGGGACAGGAGTTTGGACATCCGGGCCGACGATTCGGAGTCCAGAGCCATCTGCTCGGGACCTGCCTCCAGCGAATACCGCTCGGGCACGACATCCGTGGGATCGGCACGATTCCTGGCGGCGGCGCGGTGAGCGTCAGCTACCTTGTGCGCGGCGATACCGTATACAAAGGCCAGAAACGGTCGTCCCTGATCCTTGTAGCGCGGCAGCGCCGTTATGGCGGCCAAGCACACCTCCTGTGCGACGTCATCAGCTGAAAGACCGCTACGCTCGGTCGTCCCAACCCTGGCCCGGCAGTACCGAACCACGATCGGACGAATGATCTCCAGCACCTCACGGAGCGCGTCCCGGTTGCCCGCCACCGCCTCAGCAACGACAGCATCGAGACGTTCTCCCGAAAATGTCATCGTGAGTGGTATCTCCAGCGTTACGTGGGGGACACGTCCCCGCAGTGTGGACGTCAGCTAAACAATAACGATCCGAATGGCGCGACCATTGTCAGCGGTCGGCCAAGTCGCCACCCCTGCGACGCACCGTAGCTGCGCATTCGTTACGAATCCTCAGCACGTCTGCTGCCGTGTGAGTAGCGCTGCCGATATCGGCCAGCAGGCAGGCCAACGCCCAGCGCAGCGGGATGATTCCCAGTCGGTCGGCGTCCTGCAGGGCCACGTCGGCTAACCGCCGCGATGCGTCGATCTCCCCCGCGCTGCACAGCGCCGCCGCTCGGACGACGGCCGATTTCAGGGTGTGGCGCGCCGACCCCAGCGCTGCCGCCAAGTCGACGGCACGCTCGGCATGCCCCACCGCCGTCGCACCCTCACCGCGGGCCATGGCCAGCTCCGCGGACACCCACGCCAGCCGCACCGGCAGCCGCGGCGATGCCGGTCTCCTGAGCAGCTCACCGGCCCGCCGCAACGCGGTGGCCGACGCCGCGAACCGGCCCACGCCCAGCGCATCGGCCGCGAGCCCGACGAAGGCGTCGGCACCGGACTCCGGGTCCGAACCGGCCAGCGCGATCGCCAGGCCGTCCCACCCGCGCGCCCGGTCGTGCCAGCCGAGCTGACGCAAGAACGATGCACGGGTGCTGTGCGCAAGCGACACCAGCGGGCCGCCGCGCTGCAGTCGGCAGACGCCATCCAGGTCGGCCATGGCGCTGCCGTAGCGGCCCTGACCGCCTGCGACCACGGCGCGCAGCCACAGTTCGTGCGGCGTGGACGCCGGCGGCAGCGGCCAGAGACTGGGGTCGTCACCGAAGGCCGCGTTCGCCAGCACGATGCTCATCGGATCGCGACGCTATCAAGGCGCCGCGCAAAACCCGGTACCGGCGGGCACACACTCGATGTATGGCGAAATCGACATTGGTTAACAGTTCGTGGTGGCCATGTTAATTCGATGTCAACTACCTTCAGGAGGCGCCGTAGATTATTTGCGACACGACGGAAGGCGAACTGCGAAAACACAAGCCGTGATCGCGCCGCGGGTGTTTCGTTACCACCGATGTCGTTGCCGGAGGGTCGCACCGATGAACGTGATGTAAATTCTCGGCCTGCGGTTATGTACCTGAGCACATGTTCGGGCTATTGACGAAATTTCGTGAGCCCCCCTACTTTGTGTGCACGAGTAGTCATCGGCGACTTGTGCTCGGATCGGTTCCAACACTCACGCACCCGTTCTGTCACGAAAAGGGTGGGTAGAGAGGGGTTTTCCAATGCCACAGCCGCAGCAGCTACCCGGACCCAACGCCGATATCTGGGATTGGCAGATGCAAGGCTTGTGCCGAGGCGTCGATTCCTCTATGTTCTTTCACCCCGACGGCGAGCGTGGCCGCGCCCGCGCGCAGCGCGAGATGCGGGCCAAGGAGATGTGCCGCCAGTGCCCCGTCGTCGCGCAGTGCCGCTCTCACGCGCTGGCCGTCGGCGAGCCCTACGGCATCTGGGGCGGGCTGTCCGAGTCCGAGCGCGAGCTGTTGCTCAAGCGAGGCATTCGACGCGCCTCCTAAGCGCGAGCAGACGCAAAAGCCCCCCGCAGGCTCGGCGTGTCGGGGGCTTTTCCGTCTGCTCGGCCTGCGAGGAGTCAGATCTTGACGGGCACGTAGCTGGTCAGCCCGCCGTCCACGACGAACTCCGCGCCGGTGGCATAGGCCGACTCGTCACTGACCAAGAACAACACGAAGGCCGACACCTCGGCGGGCAACGCGCCACGGCGCATCGGGATCGGCGCCATGAACTCTTGCGTAACACCTTCGCTCATCGGGGTGTGCACGAGACCGGGATGGATGGAGTTGACCCGGATACCGTATTGCGCCAACTCGACAGCGCCCGACTTGGTGATCCCCCGCAGGCCGAACTTCGCCGCCACATAGCTGTGCAGATGAGCGCTGCCTGCCAATCCCTCCACCGACGAGATGTTGACGATCGATCCGCCGCCGCCTGCGATCATCGGCTCGATAACCGCGCGCATGCCGAGATAGGCCCCGGTCAAGTTGACGTCAAGGACGCGCTGCCAGTCGGACAACGACGATCCTCGCAACGGAGCCATCTTGACGATTCCGGCGTTGTTCACCAGCGCATCGAGCCGCCCGAATCGCTGCACCGCCGCCTCGACCGCACCGTCCCACTGATCCGGATCCGTCACATCCAGATGAGTGAAATGAGCTGACGGACCAAGCGTTTCCGCGACGGCGAGCCCGTTGTCATCGAGGATGTCGCCGACCACCACGCGGGCGCCCCCGACACCAACGTCTCAGCATGGCTCGCTCCCATGCCGCGGGCACCCCCGCTGATCAAGACCACCTTGCCGTCGACTCGTGCCATCGCCGGCTACCGCATCCCCGCCGCAGCCCGGAGTTGATCGAGCAGTCGTTCGTCGTCGTAGCCGGGCACCAGGTAGTGGCACACCGAAAGGCGTACGAGCGCCATCGCTACGACCTCCGGGTCGCGGACCTGCCCAGCCAGCAACGGTGCGATCAAGTCGACCAACTCTGGCAGCGCCCCAGCCATCTGGTCGAGCACCAGGCCCGGCTCGATCTCGATGAGGCCTCGCATTTGATATGAGCCGTAGAAGTCGACAAGGAACGTCAGCAGCGCCCCAACCCGATCGCGACCGGTGCGGTCACCGATCGCGCGATCCAAATCCTCACGCAACACGCGCAATTCGAAGACGCCGAAGGCCGAGAGCAGGTCGTCCTTGGATGAAAAGAACTTGTACAACGTCGGGCGCGAGATCCCGGTCTGCGCAGCGACATCCGAGAGGTTCAGCTTGCCGTAGCCGTGGCGGCACAGCACCTTGAACGTCGCCCGTAGGATGCGCTCACGCATCGGATCGTCGTCGTCAGCTTGTTCGATCATTTACAACCTTTACAGTATATGTAAGCGATGTTAGCGTCTCGACATGACTGACGGGACCGTATCGGAATACGACGCGGCCAACTTCTTCAGCGACCAGAGACTGATCGCCGATCCGTACCCCTACTACGAGTATTTGCGTGGGCAGTGTCCGGTCGCACACGTACCAAGCAGTGGGGTCGTCGCTGTCACCGGATATGACGAACTGACCGACGTCTACCGTGACGGCACGACGTTCTCCGCGATCAACTCGTCGTCAGGGCCCCTTTCCGCTGCCGTTCGAGGTGAATGTTGACGACATCTCCGAGCTCATCGAGGCCCATCGTGATCAGTTCCCGATGCACGAACACCTCGTCTCCTTTGATCCGCCGCGACACACCGCACACCGCGCGCTGCTCAACGGGCTGTTCACGCCGAAACGGCTGAAGGAGAACGAGGAGTTCATGTGGCACCTCGCCGATGAGTTGATCGACGAGTTTGTTGAAGACGGGCAATGCGAGTTCGTCACGGCCTATGGGCAGCCGTTCCCGCTGCTGGTCATCGCGGACCTGCTCGGAGTGCCCGAGGCCGACCATTCGATGTTCCGCGATCTGTTGGCAGGCAAGGGCCCGAATGCTGACCAGCCGTGGGCCGCGAACGACGACACGGGCGCAATCGATCAGCATCCACTTGCCTATCTGGACAAGTGGTTCACCGCCTACATCTGTGAGCGTCGCGACACGCCCACGCTCGACATCCTGACCGAGCTGGCGGCTCAGCGCTTCCCCTACGGGACGCTGCCCGAGGTCGTCGACCTGGTCCGGCTTGCCACGTTCCTGTTCATCGCCGGTCACGAGACCACGGCCCGACTGCTCGCCAGCGCGCTGAGGGTGCTCGCCGAGGACCTCGAGCTCCAGGACACGTTGCGCCGCAACCGCGATCGCATTCCGAACTTCGTCGAAGAGATGCTGCGGCTCGAGCCCGATCAAGAGTGACTTTCGGTTGACCACCCGCGCCACCACGCTCGGCGGGGTCAAGCTGCCGACAGGCGCCACCGTGATGCTGCTGCCCGGCGGCGCGAATCGGGACCCCAAGCGCTTCGAGTGCCCGTCCGAACTGCGAATCGATCGGAAGAACGCCCGCCAGAACGTCGCCTTCGCGCGCGGCGCGCACAGCTGCCACGGCGGTCCGTTGGCCCGAATCGAGGGTCGCGTGACGATTGAGCGAATTCTGGACCGGGTCAACGAAATCCGGCTCGACGAAGCCCGTCACGGACCAGAAGGGGCACGGCGGTTCGACTATGTTCCCCTGTATATCCTGCGCGGCCTCGAGGCACTGCACATCGAGTTCAACCCAACGCCATGACGTCGTTTGGCCGACGGCATGCAAAGGGCACGGGCGTGACGGACGGTCGGACTGGTCAGGGCACGATGACAGTCGTCAACACTCGGATATGGGACGATCCAAGCCGTCGCTTTTTCGGGCGTTGACCCGCCGAGGAGAGTTGCAATGACAACACGCGAGACTGGCCATGACGCGGCGTCCTCCGAGGGCACGGTGACCGTGACCGAGGCAGGTTCGGGGACTTATACGCAGCAGATCACCCTTGGGCACCACCGGCTTGTCGCCGACGAGCCCCCGCCGATCGGCGATGGCGCTGGGCCAACACCCTACGATCTGCTATTGGCCGGCCTCGGGGCATGCACCTCCATGACGGTGCGGATGTACGCCGACCGCAAGGGCTGGCCGCTCGATCGGGTTCGAGTGACGTTGCGACACTCGCGCATTCACGCGGAAGACTGCGCCCAGTGCGAAACCACCAAGGGATGGATCGATCATCTCGATCTCGATGTCGAGTTGGCCGGCGACCTCGACGACACTCAGCGGCAACGGTTACTCCAGATCGCCGAACGATGCCCTGTTCACCAGACCCTCACCTCCGAGGTTGACATCGCCACGTCCTTGCGGTGAAAACGACGCTACGGCCTCGCAGCCAGAACAGCCGGGCGCCAATATCCTTGGGTGCCGTCCCCGTCGATGATTGCCGGATGCGATGCAGAGACGTTCATTCCGTAGGCGGCTGCAGTGCCGCTGCTGGCGAGGCCCATCGTGGCCATGCCGACGGCGAGTACTAATCCGACCGCGACGTTTCTAATTGTTCTAGCCATGAGAATCCTCCCCCGAAGCGTCATGCGAATGTGGACTCATTTGATCGTCCTTCCGCGCTGGATCCAGTAAGTACGTAGCGCACCACGCGATTTCGACCACCCCGACGGTCCCGACCACCTTCGACGACCACCAGGGGTATCGCTCCACTTGTAGCGAGGGCCGCGTTGGACCGACCCACTACTCGACGGCGGCCGGTTGACGGCTTCGAATACCTATCGACGACCACCAGGTGTGGAATCCGCTCACCCCCGTGCAGCAGACGACGTCGCCGACACCCTTGCCGTCCACGGTGGCGACACACGGCCTGGGGCGAACCCAGCTCAGTGCCGGCACCGGGTGACTGAGGGAGAGCTCGTCGTCCCTTTTGGTTTGTCGTTGCGCTGCGGCGGCGCTATCTACCCTCTTACTCTGTGTTTGTGCGGTTGGCGTGGCCGTTGACCGGGCGCTCGAAGGAAATGCGACGCATTGAAGCCGCACTGTCCGACCCGGGTTCGTCCGGCATCGTGATCTGCGGCGCAGCGGGGGTGGGAAAGAGTCGTATCGCCCGCGAGGCGCTGTCCGCTGCCTCGTCGCGGGGCTGCGTAATCCATTGGGTGGTAGGCACATCCTCCGCGCGCACACTTCCGCTGGGAGCGTTCACGGCCTGGGCGCAATCGGGGAGCACGCACAGCGTGCAGTTGTTCCGTGAAGTGATCGAGTCGCTGACAGCCGCCGACCCTGGCGCCACGGTAGTGGTGGGTGTTGATGACGTGCATCTGCTCGATGACCTATCAACGTTCGTTGTGCATCAACTCGTGCAGCGGGCTGCCGCGAAAGTGCTGCTCACAGTGCGTGACAATGAACCGATTCCCGCTGGGACACAGGATCTGTGGAAGGTCGGCCAATTCGACCGGCTCGATCTTGACGCTTTGTCGCCCGACGAGACCGCCACGCTGTTGTCGGACACTTTGGGCGGATCGCTGGAGTCCGACACCGCTCGTCGCCTGTGGGGCCTGACCCGCGGCAACGTTCTCTATCTGCGCCACATCGTCGAGCAGGAGGTCGCCGACGGCCGACTGGAGAAGCAGCAGGGTCACTGGCAGTGGATCGGTGAACCGAGCATGCCGTGCGGGCTGGTGGAGTTGGTCGAATCCCGCATCGGAGCGCTGCCCAACACAGTCGGGGCCGTAATCGACGCGCTGGCCATTGGAGAGCCGATCGAGCTGACAGCTCTCCAGCGGATCACCGATCCCGACGCCGTCGAGGAGGCCGACATCCGGGGGTTGATCAGCCTCGACCAGGTTGGTACCCGAGTCGAAGTACGTCTCGCACATCCGCTCTACGGCGAGGTGCGAAGGAAGCGCGCGGCGCCCACGAGGCTGCGGAGGCTCCGCGGACTTGTCGCCACCGAACTGGGCGCTGCCGAGGACCGCGACGACATGCGGGTCGTGATTCGCCGCGCGACCTTGAGCCTCGACTCCGACCTCAAACCCGATGCCGACCTGACCATCAACGCTGCCCAAGCCGCGATCTGGCTGGCCGATCTTGCCCTTGCCGAGCGGCTGGCGCAGGCCGCAGCGCAGGCAGGCAGTGGACCGGAGGCCCAGTTCATCCGTGGGCATGCGTTGTCGTGGCTCAATCGAGGGGAAGAAGCCGAAGCGGTGCTCGCGAGTGTTTCCGTGCCGGGATTAACCGACGACGACCACGCCAGACTCACGTACCTGCGGGCGAGCAACATGCTGTGGGCGCTGGCCAACCCGGTGCGGGCGAAAAGGCTCATCGACGATGCTTCGCGCACCACCGCAGGGCGGGCGCGCAGTTGGATCGACGCGCTCTTGACCGTGTACTGGTTCGCCATGGACCGGCCGGATGCCGCGAGGCTGGCTTCAGCCAGTTTCACATTGGCCGACCTGCCCGCGATCATTGGCAGTGAGACAGCTTGGGCGCTGGCTGCCATCGCTGCGGACGCGGGTCGTACCGCCGAGGCGTTGGCGATCGCCGATGTGGGGTACAGCCTCGCTACTCGCTCTTTTGATGCTCCGCACATGAGGTTCAACATCGCCGACGCGCACATCAGCGCACTGATGCTGGCCGGCCGCGTCGGTGACGCGATTGATGTGGCCGAGCGAGAACGCCGGCAGGCGACCGATCTGCCCGGTGCAGCTCAACTACTGGGCGCCGCCGTGGCAGGTCGGGCCGCGCTCGGGGCCGGCCGCCTCGATACCGCGTGTTCGCTGCTCGAACAGGCGGCAGTAGCGTTGTCGGACTCGGGTCATGCCGTCGGATGGGGGTACCGCTATCACATTCCCCGCACGAGCGCGCTTGCCATGCGTGGTTCAACGGACGAGGCCGCGGCCGCGCTTTCCACGATCGGCAAGCTGCGACGTCCTTTTCGGTCGCTGGACTATGAGCGCGGCGTTGCCCGGGCGTGGGTGGCTGCCGGCCAGGGCGCCGTTAGTGAGGCGATCACGATCCTGCGGTCGGCCGCTGAAACGGCGGCAGCAAGTGGGCGATTCGCGGCTGAGGTGATCTGTCTGCAGACCGCAACCCAGTTCGGAGATCGTTCCGCCGCGTCCCGGTTGCGCGAACTCGAGGCGATGGTCGAAGGCCCGCGTGTCGGCTGTGCGGCCCGCTTCGCCGCCGCCCTGCGAGACAGCGATGCAGCTGAATTGGTGTCGGTATCAACGGATTTCGAGAGGATGGGCGACCTGGTGGCGGCGGTCGACGCGGCTGCGCAGGCAGCGATCGCATATCGCAATCAAGATCTGCGGGGATCGGCGTTGGGATGCGTCGCCCGAGCAGAAGCATTGGCCCGACAATGCGGAGGTGCCGATACTCCCTCTCTTCGTCAGGCCTGCGAGCCGCTGCCATTGACCGACCGGGAACGCGAGATCGTGGTGTTGGTCGGCCGAGGGCTGTCCAACCGCGACATAGCCGAGCGACTGACCCTTTCGATCCGCACAGTCGAAGGCCACATCTACAAGGCAATGGGCAAGACCGATACTGCCAGCCGCGAGGAGCTCGCCTCGCTCCTGCCTGACCACATGCCGCAGGCGGACGACTGACGGTGCGTTGAAGCGCCGCCCGTTCAGCGTGCTTGCTCGGCGAGCGGTGCCCGTCGAACGCGGCGGCGAACCTGAAGTCGGCGCATCCGAACCTTCCACGAGCTCCATTCGCCCAGATTGACGCCGGCCGCGAGCGCGGTACCGATCGCGAATGCACCCAACACGGACGCGAACCCGACGGCGTGCTGGTCGTTGAGTATGGCGTAGATGCCGTGCAGCAGTGCCAGGCCCGGTAGCAGGGGCACGATGCCCGTGATCGACACAACCAACGGCGGTGCGAGATTGCGGCGCTCCATCAGCCGACCGACCAAGCCGATCGGCACGGCCGCGACGAACGACGCCACCACGGCACCCAGACCCGCGCCCTGGGCGAGAAGGAACACGACGGTGCCAGCGGCACCGCCGAACGCCGCGGCCATCGCTGCGGTCCGTTCGGCATAGCAGGCGAGGGCGAAGGCCGCCGCGCTCGCCGCGCCGAATGCGACACGTGCGGGCAACTCTGCCAAGGCGGGCGGCGCATCCGCGCTGATGGCGACGAACGGCGCGCCGAACCGGTTGGCGAGGTGCAGTACGAGTGCGACTCCGGCGATCGTCGCCCCCGTCATCATCACCAACTCGAAGAAGCGGCCCGCGGCGGTGACAGGGGCACCGGTGATGACGTCGCCGACGGAACCCACCAGGGAAAGGCCGGCGAGGAGTACGACCAGGCCGGCGGCGATAGCCACCGTCGGATCGAAGTGCAACCCCAGCTTGGGGCTGAGCGCGTACAGCACGATCGGGGGCGCGGTCGCGATCGCACCGCCAACCGCATATTGGAAGAAGAACGGGAGTCCGAGCCTGTTCAGTCGGCGATTGACGCGGTCGATCGTCATCGCACTCAGAGCGCTGACCAGACAAACCAACAGGCCAGCGCCCAGGGTTCCCGCCGTGGCGAATGCCAGCGCCCCCCAGGCGAGGGTGGCGATCCAGCGCTTGTATGGGTGCGGCGCGGTGATGATGGCGTCAAGCTCGTCTCGAGCTTGCGACGGAGAGACCTGGCCCGCGCGGATACGCCGGATCAAGCGGTCAACGGCCGCCAGTCGGCTGAAGTCCATCGACCGGGATTGCACGATGTGCAGGGTGCTGGCCGGGAGTGACGTCGGCCCGCGGTATGCCGCGACGTGGATCGTCGTGTTGATGACGTCGACCTCGCAATGCTCAATGCCGTAGGCAGCGGTGATGGCCGTCACCTGATCCATCGTGGCGGTCGCCGGAGTGCCGGACGCCATTAGGATGGCGCCGATACTCCCAGCTAGATCGAGCACCTCGCCGACGCGCGCGTCGTACGAGTCATCGCGCCCACTGCCCTCAGAATCCGTTATCCGCGGCAGGCTATCCGTCGGTGGCTCGGTTTCCCGAACGATTCGGCTCAAGATCGCGCGTTGACGGGCCCCCCACGGCTGGCCCGCGCGATCACGGGTCAACTGCACAGCACTCCCTCCAATTACATCGGCTGATTCGCATGTCAGCAACGCGCAAGCGCCGATGATGTTTCCGTTTATTGCCCAGAGTCTCTGGTGTTTTCGCTCACATCACGGGAGCCGCGCCGTGTCGATGGCTGCGGTCCGCGTTAGCCGTACGTCGATGACGAGGTCTTCGCGCGGCGTGGAGGAGCAAACCAAATTCTAATCTGCTCGTCAAATCCACTGCATACGAATATTTTTCATACGTAACACAATCACTGACCTAGTGGTGCTGATCACATCTCACGGTCACGGCACTACTCTCGATGCAGCGCGCCTCGGTGATGATCACGAACCAGGGAGCATCAATGAGCAGTACCGCATCTGCTGTCTCGTCGTCCCACCCCGGCTCGGGAGATCCCACGCCGGCGTCGACGTGGCTCGCCTTGGGCGGATGCCAGATCACGGACCAAGTGGTGGTCCTCCCGGAGAGCGTCGTCGACGAAGTGATAGCGACGCTCTCAAGGCCGTGTTGGATCACCACGGTGTGACCATGCTCATGACCGGCGTGCGCCAGCCGGCACCGCAACCCGGACGACTGCCGGGCAACTGGGTGCACATCGGCGTGAGCCCGATACTTGAAAAGCGCGCCCCGGCAACCGGTTCGACCCGCCAACGGTGGTTTCACGTCCGCCAGAACAAACACCACCGATGGTCGCTCAACGAATCACAGATCTTCCAGTACCACCTGGGCGGTGCCCTCCACCCACACATCCTCTGGTGGGAAGCGATGGACGTCGCTCGCCGGACTGTGCAATTCGTTGAACTCGGGGAAGAACTGACCCTCGTATGTCTCGTGTGTGAGGATCTCGCCCAGCACGACGACGTCGCCGAAGTCGTTCGGTCCGTTGGCCCAACGCTGGTTTTCACCCCCTTGCTCGACGGACCACAGTTGACGTCGCGCTGGGCGGCCAGGTATGCCAGCGTGCTGGCCGACGACCCTGGCTCGGCCGTCGCGACGCTGTCCGCTTACGGCATGGTGCAGCGATGCCGACCCCCCGGGCAACCCTTCCTCGCCGGTGGTCGGTTTGTGGAAAGACCCCGTCCGGGGGATCCGGGAGGTTCCGCTGGAGGATGGCGCCCACGGCGTCTTGCTGACCACCTGCGGGGACCGCGCACTGCGACGCACCGCCGACAGTCGCCCGCCCATTGACAACTCGATTCGTTACTTCGACGTCGCCGTGCATCAAATCCACGCCGCCACTGCGACTTCGGGATCACCACCGCTGCAGATCGACCCGCCAGTACCGCCTGCGCTCGACGTCGAGTAGCTGACCGTCCTCACCGGCTGGGCGCAGGCGGTCGCAGAAACGCTCGCCTACGCACCGGAGCGAGTGCTTGAACTGGTGGCGGACGCTCGCCCGGGCGCACGCTGGCGGCCTGCGCTTCAGATCGCCGAGCCATCCCAGCAACTCGGCGAAGCGATCGACATCATGGACGAGATCGTGCGGACAGGCGTCCCGCCAACCGGCTCGCCCACACTCGATGCGCTGATCGACGCGACGCGCGAAGACCGGCAGGCCGGGCGAAGCAGACCTCGCGAAGCTGGCTCGTGGAGTACTGCCATCGACGCTCGAGCAGCGCCGCACCCGACTCGCAAGAGAAGTCGACCACCATCCGTGATCTGAACGCGAATGTTCTTCAGCGGCAGGATAATCAGCGGCCGCGACTCAGCGCTCACCGACGAGGGCGCCCGCTGGTGTCGAACCGGGAGCGCGTGGCCGCGACGTAGTCCTCCACCGTGATGGGCTTGACCCCGCCGATCACCTCAACAAGGTTGTTGACTCCGGCGAACACGCCGTCGCGGTAGTCCTGGGCCACGTTGCTGATGTGCTGCACGAAATGCGGTGAGGCGCCGCCTGCGGTCAGGTCGGCGGCGAATGTCGGGATGCCGATGGGCTCGTAGCGCACCGGGATACCCAGGGTGGCTTGGACTTTCGCCGCGATACCATGCCAGTCGAGTTCTTCGGCGCCGAACAGCGGGTAGACCTGGCGGTCGTGCGGGTCGGGGTTTTCCAGGATGGCGGCGATGACATGGGCTTGATCCGCTGCATCTATGGGGGCGTGGCGGCCATCGGCGAACGGTAGCCGGTAGATCCCTTCGTCGTTTTCGCGGGTCCAGAACATGTTCATAAAGAACGTGAAGAAGGTCGGCCGCAGATGGGTGATGACCATCGCGCTGCGGTCCAGGAGGCGCTCGGCGATCCAATGCTGGCGCGCGGCATTGCTTTTGGCTTCGCGTCGTGCCGAAATTTGTGACATGTTGACCACTGCGTGTACGCCGGCCTCGCTCGCGGCCTGGACGAAGTTCGCGGTGGCCTCGACCAATCCTGGGGCAACGGGGTAGTTGAAGTAGGCCGCACTCACCCCGGCAGTCGCAGCGCTCACCGTAGGAAAGTCCAGCAGATCGCCCTGCACGACTTCGGCGCCCTGTTCACGTAGCCGGGCCGCGCGCTCATCAAGGGTGTGCACGAGCGCGCGGACGCGCCGACCGCGCTCGCGCAACAAGCGCACCGTGTGCGCGCCCGTGTTGCCGGTGGCGCCTGTGATCAGGAACAACTCCTTGCTTTGCGTCATGGGTGTCGCCTTTCTCGCTCATTGACCTACGCTGACCCCCTACACAACCCAAGTAAACCGATCGGTATTCCTAAAAATTCGTGCTGATCTGTGAACTTTGGGAATAAATAAACCGATCGGTTTATTGTGATTGCCATGAGCGACGCAAGCATCGCCGCAACTCCGGTTGGCCGCCCGCCCCGCAAGCGGATCCTGATCGCCGCGACAACTCTGTTTCGTCGGGACGGCATCCGCGCCACCGGCGTGGAGCGGATCGCCGAGGAAGCGCAGGTCTCAAAGCGCACCCTCTATCAGCACATTTCCAGCAAGGAAGAGCTCGTAGGGGCGTACCTGCGACGGATCCACGACACCGGAGGGCCACCCAATGAGCAGGCCCTCGACACTCCCAGCGCTAGCCCGCGCAACCGCCTGTTGGCGATTTTCGACAGTCCACCGACGGACCGTTTCCGCGGCTGCCCCTTTCACAACGCGGCCGTCGAGGCAGCTGACGAGATGCCAGACGTCCACGACATCGTCCACGAACACAAGCTGCAGTTCATCGCGCGCTTGACCGACGCAGCCGCCCAAGCCGGCGCGACAGATCCCTACCAATTGGGCCACCAGCTTGCGGTGTTGTTCGAGGGCGGTCTGGCACTGGCCACCTCGCTCAACGACACCGCGGCCTTGATTCACGCACGATCGGCGGCCGAAGTCATTATCGACGCCGCGGTGCGTCCGACGACTGCTGACCGGTGAGTCCCACATCGGATATGCCGCGAAGTAGTAGCCGATCAGCGCCAGCGGCACCGCGTTGGCGGTGGACGTGACGTTCACGATGGTCCCGATGCCGGCACTGCGCATGGTTGGTACACGCTGGCACCCAAGGTAATTGGGGACCCAGACTGGGTGGCTTCTTTGAGGACCTGATCCTGGACCACCTGGCGCGCCGGTAAACTCGCCTAGTTAACCTCCCGCCAGAACAAGCCAAACAAGGGAGATACCGGTGTCCATCTATGACCTCGTGCTTCACGGCGGACGGGTTATCGACCCCGAAACGGCAACTGATGGGGTCTGCGACGTCGGCATCAACGGGAGCACCATCGCCGCGGTCAGCACGACCCCATTGGAGGGCCGCCGCGCGCTCGACGTCGCAAACCGGGTCGTCGCCCCCGGGTTCATCGACATGCACAGTCACTGCTTCGGCATCCCGGGTCTGCGCCTGCAGGCGCTCGACGGCATCACCACCGCACTCGAACTGGAGATCGGTGTGCACCCGATCGACCGCGCCTACCAACGGGCCGCACTTGAGGGGCGCCCCATCAACTACGGCTTCTCCGCGGGCTGGGCCGCGGCACGGCTTCACGTCAAGACTGGAAGGCCGTTGAGCGGTCAACCCACCGATGGTCTTATCGCCATGGGAGTACCCGAATGGCAAGCCGAGGCCAGCCCCGATGAGGTCAGCCGGATTCTGACGTTACTGCAATCCGATCTCCGTGACGGCGCCCTCGGGATCGGCCTCGTCGTCGGGTACGCACCACGCGTGACGCCCGCGGAGTACACCGCAGTCGCCCGATTGGCGGCCGAGCGCGGCGTACCCACCTACACCCATGCGCGCGAACTCGTCGAGCAGGATCCCGACACCCCGATCGACGGAGCAGAGGAAATCGTGCGCGCAGCAGGCGAGACGGGTGCCCACATGCATTACTGCCACGTCAACAGCACCTCACTGCGTCATCTGGACCGAGTGCTCGGCGTGGTTGAGCGCGCCCGCTCCCACGGAGCCCACGTCTCCACGGAGGCCTACCCCTACGGCACCGGCATGACCAGTGTCAATGCGGCGTTCCTGGATCCGAACGTGCTCCACCGGCGGGGGATCACCCCGCATGCGATCCAGGACATCGCCACTGGTCGACGCTTCGACAGCGCCGAGGATCTGGCCAACGCACGCCAGACCAACGTCGGTGACCTTGTCTTTGTCGAATTTCTCGAAGAGGACGACCCCACGACGCGGCAACTGCTGACCAGAGCGCTGATCTTCCCCGACACCACGATCGCCACGGACGGTTTCGAACCGCTGTGGCGCAGCACGCCGTACAACGACCATCAATGGCCGCTGCCCGCCGATGCCGTCACCCATCCACGCACAGCCGGTACCTACAGCCGCTCGATCCGCACCCTGTGGCGAGAGACCGGCGCACTGAGCCTGATGGAAGTGATCCGGCGCAGCAGTCTGCTGCCGGCGCAAATCCTTGCCACGTCCGTGCCCGCGATGTCGCGTAAAGGCCGCGTCCAGACGGGCGCGGACGCCGACATCGTTGTCTTCGACCCCGACACCGTCTCCGATCAAGCCACCTATACGTACACCACCGCACCGTCGACGGGATACGACTACGTCATCGTGAACGGTGTCGAGTTGGTCAGCGAGGGCCGCCTGCGCACGGACCAACTGCCTGGCAAACCGGTCCGAGCCTGACAGGCTGCGCCGCAACGGTTTTCGACCTATCGCGCGCCTTGGGCCGCCACCCAGCTGGGCGGCCGCTTCTCAATGAAGGCCGCAACGCCCTCGAGCGCGCTCGGATCCATCATGTTGCAGGCCATCGTTGCGCCTGCGTCCGCATAGGCGGACTCGATGCCCACTTCGATCTGGCGGTAGAACAGGGCCTTTCCCATTGCGACGGCGACACCCGGCTTCGCGACAATGCGTGCTACCAGCGCCTCGACCTCGTCGTCCAGCGCCTCTGGCGCTGCCACCCTGTTGACCAGCCCTAACACGCGGGCCTCCTCAGCAGAGACGAATTCGCCGGTGACGAGCATCTCGAAGGCGGCTTTACGCGGCACATTGCGCGACAGCGCCACTCCCGGGGTCGCGCAGAAGAGCCCGACGTTGATGCCGCTGACCGCGAAGCGCGCGTCATGGCTCGCCACCGCGAGGTCACACATCGCGACGAGCTGGCAGCCCGCAGCAGTCGCGAGACCATGGACACGCGCAATCACCGGGACTGGGAGGCGCTGGATCGACAGCATCACGGCTGTGCACTGTGCAAACAGCTGCTGGTAGTACTCGAGCGAAGGCTCGGACCGCATTTCCTTGAGGTCGTGGCCGGCGCAGAAAGCCTTCCCGGATGCCCGGAGCACGACGGCGCGTATCAATTCGTCGTTGGCAAGCGTGTCAACGGCCTCGCCCAGGGCTGCGAGCATCGCTTCGGACAGCGCGTTGAAGGCCTGGGGACGATTCAGCGTCAGCGTGACGACGCCGCGATCGTCGCGTTGTTGTAGTAGCAGCGGCTCTTCCATCGCGTCGACCTCACTCGATTGCGGCGGCGCCGATGGCGTGCTCGCGCACTTCGAACGCCTAGATCCTGCCGGTGGATGTCTTGGGGACGCTAGCAGCGACCGCGAGCGCCAGTCGGCGTATTCGGTATAAGCCGTCAAGCCCATAGGGATCTGTAAGGGTGGACTCATGTTCAGGCGGCTCGTCACCAGCCTCGGGCTCGGCGCGGTCGTGATCGCTGCCCCGATCCCTTCGGCTGTGGCGGACCCCTGTCCGGACATCGAGCTGGTATTCGCCCGCGGCACCGGCGAGCCGCCAGGAATGGGCAGAGTGGGTGACGCGCTGGTGGCGACACTCGCGCCGCTGCTCGACGGACGCACCCTGGGCACTTACGCGGTGAATTACCCAGCCAGCCTGAACTTCCTGACCACGAGTGCCGGCGCCGATGACGCACGCGGTCACATCGCCTGGACGGCCGGCGCGTGTCCCGGCACCAGGATTGTGCTCGGAGGGTTCTCCCAAGGCGCCGCAGTGGTTTCCATGCTGGCCGGCGTGCCGCCCGTTGGCGACCGGGTCGGGTCCATCGGCTCGGCTCCGCCGCTGGCCCCGGATCTGACTGACCGGGTCGCCGCGGTCGCGGTGTTCGCCAACCCGGGCGCACGGTTCGGCTCTGCGCTGTCGTCGACGGGACAGTTTGCCGGACGCGCCATCGACCTGTGCAGTCAGGGCGACCCGATCTGCTCGGAGGGACGCGACCGATCCGCGCACAGCAACTACGAGATGCCGCCCTACCCGGATCAGGCGGCCGGGTTTATCGCAGGCCTGGTGTAGCCGCGAGTTCGAAAAGCACTGCTGCCCAGGGCACTACGGGCGAACGACCCACTGGCGGTGCCGGACTGACTCACGACACTAGAACGTGTTGACCAGCCTTCGCCGGTCAGCCATCTGGCGCGACATTGTGTAGTGGTGGTAGTGCATCGCGCACTTGAGCACGCAGATGAACAATACGTTCGGATCGGGCCGTCGGCGGAGCATCGTCGCCATCCGACGGCGATAGATCCGGCGCAGCTCCGGGTCGGGGACTTTCATCATCAGCCGTACAAACAGACCAGTCGCGCGCAGGGCATCGACGGACTGTGGCTTCCATTTCTTCCACGGATGTTGGCGCCAATACTCATTGCGAGCCCGGGCGAAATTGAATCGGCGTGTCAGATAGAGATTCTCGAGCCGCTCGAAGTAGAAGTCGGCATCGTACAAATCCCGCATCAGGCCGATGTAGCCCTCGCGCAATTCGTCGCGAGTCATGCCGAGCGGAATCACGTTTGTGCCGAATTCCTGCTCGTCTTCGAGATCGAGGCGGCCATCGTCCTTCAGACGGGCGTAGAGCGGCGTTTTCGGGATCGCTGCGAGCATGCCGACCATCGCGTGCATGATGTCGGTCTGACGCATGAACTCGCACTGGGCCTTGAAGATCCGGGGATCGTCGTGGTCGAATCCGACGATCATGCCGCACCAGACTTCGAGGCCCGAGTCTTGCACTCTGCGGACACGGTCGACGATCGTCACGCCTTTGCCGCGGACGTTTTGATACTTCTTGGTCTCGCGCAGCGATTCTTCGTTCGGGCTCTCGATACCGATGAAGACCACCTGAATGTTGGCCGCGACCATCAACTCCATCAGCTCATCGTCTTCGGACAGGTTCAGCGACGCCTCGGTGAAGAACGTGAACGGGTAGCCATGCGCGGCTTGCCACGCGGCGACGTCGCGCAGCAATGGCTTCACCGCGACCTTGTTGCCGATCAGGTTGTCATCGACGATGAAGGCGATGACGAGGCCCTGCGTGCGCATCGCTTCCAACTCGGCGATCACCTGCTCGCTCGTCTTCAGCCGCGGCTTGCGACCGAACGTGACGATGATGTCGCAAAACTCGCACTGGAATGGACAACCGCGGCTGAACTGAATGCTGCCGAACAGATAGTTCTTGATCTTCAGCAGGTCATACCGCGGCACCGGCACGCGAGTCATGTCGGTCCGCTCGAGTTGTTCGTAACGGCGCTGATGTCGGTGTTGGGCCCACTCTTCAAGAAACTGCGGCCAGGTCGTTTCCGCTTCGCCGACGAAGATCACGTCGGCCAGGCCGTCGAAGTAGTCTTCCTGCACACTTACCCACGGACCGCCGACGACCGTGAAGACGCCACGGGCTTTCAATTCCCGGAGAATCTCGCGCATCCGACGGCGCTGGACGATCATGCCGGTGAGCCCGACGATGTCGGCCTGCGCCAGGCGGTCGTAGTCGATCGGCTCGACGTTCTCATCGACGATCGTCAGGCAATGCTCATCAGGCGTCAGCGCGGCGAGCAGCGGCAGGCAGGCGGTCGGCAAGTTGCACTTCTTACCAAGCAGCGGCAGCGCGTGCTCAAGGCCCCAGTAGGACACCTCGAACCGGGGATTGATGAGGACGATGTCAGCCATGGTCTGCCTGCTTCGATCGGACCGGTCGACCCGATGCTACGCCGACGGGGCCGCTGTTTGCTGGCGGCATCTCAGGCGAAGCGAACGGTCGAAAACGGTTGACAGGTACGAAGGGTGCGTTTTATCCATTGGGTCGACGCAATTACACACGAACCATCCGGCACGCCGTGGCTGCCGTGTCCTGGCGGATAGAGCCGACGGGACATGGCCACGGTCAACGGTCCATCAGGCGGCGACGACTGCCCGACAATGCGTCCTCGCCGATCGCACATGGTCGACCGCCTGATTGATGTCCGTTATCGGGAAGACCTGTGCCGCATGCCAACCCAATGCCAGGTCGGTGCGGTCGATGTCGTCGTGGGGTGGTCATTTTCGCGGAGGTCAAGGGCGGGGTGGGGTGGCGGGCCCGAGTAGGAAACTGGGCATCCTGCATTCGCCAATCCTCGATGCGGTCCGCGGTGGTTGATCGTCATTCAGGACCCCGACGGCAATTGCATTCGGCTCTACACGCTGGAGTCGCACGGTCCCGAGATCAAGCCGGCCACCAACAGCCCACGGCTGGCAGGGTGAAAACCGGCGCGCGGCATGCTCCGTCGTTGACTGAACAGGATGCCCGACCACCAACGCATCGTTGTCGAGCCACACCCGAAACGTTTCATAAAGCATCCTTCGGTCCACCTCGGGAAGATCGCCAAATCCGTCCAGCACCGCGCCGGCAGTCTTGACCATCACATGCGGCGCGCTCAAGGCAACGGTGGCCAGGATGGAGCCCTCGAACACAGCGACCGGGGACGTGGAATCGGTCGGACCGCGCACCATCACATTTGCGAGATGCAACGCTCGTGGCGTATCGCGCCGATCGTCGAAGGGAGCGCACTTACACCCACCCGCGGCAGTTGTCGAGACAGCAGGGCGACAACCATGTCGAGTTTCGGTCCGACGTGCGTGTGCGCGGCCGACATACCGATCATCGTTGACGGACATCAGTGGTCTTACCCGACGGATGGACGGCGTACACGTAATCATATACAGAGTACAGTTGGCGGACATGGCGAACCGGAGAAGCGGATCCGCGGGCCGCGAGCGGCTGAGTCGCGATTCCATCGTGAACGGGGCCATCGCGCTGGCCGACGCGGAGGGCCTCGACGCGGTGACCATTCGGCGGCTCGCCCAGGATCACGAAGTCACCCCGATGGCGTTGTACTGGCATTTCAAGGACAAGGGCGAACTGCTCGACGGCATCGCGGAACGCCTATTCGCCGATGTCCGGCTCCCGGCGCCATCCCCGAGGCCCTGGCCCGAGCAATTGCGGTCCGTCCTCGATGCGCTGGCGGACGCGCTGCGCCCGCACCCCGAGGTGGCCGGCCTCGTCTCCAACCGCGTGCTCTCCTCCGAGGCCGGGCTGACCGTGGCCGAACACACGCTGGCCTTGCTGCGGCACGCGGGCCTTTCCGCCGAGCAGGCGGCCCAGGTCGGCGGATACCTGCTCAACGCCGTGGCCATGCTTGTGGCCACCGAGCCGGGGCGAGAGCATGGTCCTGACTCCGAGGCCCGTGACGACGCGATCCGCCGCAAGACTGCGTCGTTGAGCGGGCTGCCTATGCGGCGGTATCCGAACGTCGTGTCCTCCGCCGGCGTGCTGGCCGCGTGCCCGAGTCCGGACGCCTACTTCAGCCTGGGACTCGACATGCTGATCGCCGGTGTCATCCTCATCACGGACCAAGCTCGCCCCGAGGCAAACCCAGCCTGACCTGGTAGGACTGCCACAGCTTCACCCCTCCGTTGACAACTATACTGTGTATATGTTGCACTATACGATGTACATGTACGGCATATACAAACACGGACGGCGGAGTCAGATGAATCAGAACGGAACAGGTGACCAGCGCGATGCGCTGACCCACCCACTTACCCTGCGCAGCGGCATCACCCTGCCAAATCGGATCGCAAAGGCCGCGACCAGCGAGCATCTGGCCGACCGTCGCGGGGCACCGACCAACCAGCTCATCACCGCCTACCGGGCGTTGGCGCTCTCCGGCGCAGGCCTGTTGATCAGCGGCAACGTCATGGTCGACGGCGCTGCGCTGGAAGCACCGCGCAACGTGGTCATCGAGGACGATCGACACCGCGAGCAGCTGCGTCGGTGGGCCGCGGTGACCGAGGGCACCGACGCCAAGTTCATCCTGCAGCTGTCGCACCCAGGTCGGCAGACCATGCGCGGCAACCGTCTACGCGGGCGTCGTCAGGACGTCGTCGGCCCGTCCGAAGTGCCCCTCGCCGTGGGTGGCAATCGGCTCTTCCAGGCGCCGCGCGCCCTGTCTGACGTGGAAATCAAAGCGATCATCGCGCGCTTTGCCCGCGCCGCCCAGATCGCCGCCGTCGCCGGCTTCCACGGCGTGCAGATCCACGCCGCGCACGGCTACCTGTTCAACCAGTTCCTCTCACCACTGGTCAACCGCCGCACCGACCGTTGGGGCGGCTCACTGGAGAACCGGATGCGGCTGCTCGTCGAGACCGTGAGAGAGATCCGCGCGGCGACCTCCCCCCGGTTCCTCATCGCCGTCAAACTGAATTCCGCCGATTTCCAGCGCGGCGGCTTCGACTCTGACGACTCCTTGACCGTCGCGCGCGCCCTGGAGAAGGAAGGCATCGACCTCCTGGAGATCTCAGGCGGCACCTACGAGAGCACCGCCATGGTCACGGGCATGCCACAGCGAGAATCGACGCGGGCGCGGGAAGCGTACTTCATCGAATTCGCCGAACGGTTCTCCACGGAAGTGTCGGTTCCGATCATGCTGACGGGCGGATTCCGCACCCGGCAGGGCATGAACGATGCATTGGACAGCGGTGCAGTAGCAGTCGTCGGTCTCGCACGCCCGATTACCTACGAACCGGATCTGCCCCAACGCCTCCTAAATGGAACCGCCGAGAAGAGCTTGGTGGCGCCGAAGACCCTCGGCCACAAGAACATCGACGACCTTCTCAACAGCGCGTGGCACCAGCAGCAGATCGCCCGCATGGGCCGTGGCAGAGCCGTGCGGTCCCGACGCGCCCCCGCGATCGCCCTCGTAATCGCCCTGCTGACCACCGCCCGGGACCTCCTACTTCCCCAGCTGGCGCCCCGCTGACTTCAGATTCCCCCGACCCGGCACTGCGGCGACCCGCTCGTAGCGCTGAACCCATCCCCGAAGGAACCATGGACCTACAACTGACCGACAAGGTCGTGATCGTCACCGGTGCCGCCTCGGGCATTGGGCGAGCCAGTGCCCGCCTGCTCACTGAAGAAGGAGCCATCGTCGTCGGTGTCGACCGCGATCCGATCGACACCGAACCCGCCGCCCTCGTCACCGCGGTCCAGGCCGATCTCACCGACCCCGCAGCACCAGACCGCGTGATCGCCACCGTGCTCGAACAGCACGGCCGCATCGACGCCATTGTCAACAACGCCGGCGGGTTACAAGCCCGCACCAGCTTTCTCGAGATCACCGACGAGCAATGGCTGGCCACCTTCAGCCTCAACTTCCACGCCGCCCGCCGCATGAGTCGCGCAGCCGTGCCCGCGATGCTCGCGACCGGTGGCGGCAGCCTCGTCCACCTCGGCAGCGACTCCGCGCGGCTGCCCGAAGTCGGCAATCTCGATTACGCGGCGGCCAAGCTTGCACTGCTGGCGTTGTCCACCTCACTGGCCACCGAGTTCAGCCCGCAAGGCATCCGGTCGAACGTCGTGGTCCCCGGACCCACCCGCACTCCGCTCTACGACCGGCCGGGCGGCTTCGGCGACCAGGCCGCCACGCTGTGGGGCACCGACAAGGAAACCGCGATCACCCGCATGGTCACCGAAATCCGACCACTGCTCACCGGCCGGATGGGCCAACCCGACGACATCGCACAGGTCGTCGCGTACCTCGTCTCACCCCTCTCGCACCAGGTCACCGCCGCCGAATGGAGTGTCGACGGCGGCGCACAGCGCCACATCTGACCCCACCACCAACAAGGAGAAACCGATGAACACACCCGTTTGGGGCCCAAACTCGCCGCGCACGTCGGCACTTGCCGGACAAGTCATCGCCGAGAACTTTGCGGGTTGGAGCCCCGAAATCCGACAGGAGTTCGCCGACAACGCCCACAACCACCAGGTCGGATCGGTGCTGCTATCCGAGACCGACGAGGTCAAGGTCTGGAGCATCCGGCTCGCGCCCGGCGAACGGGTCCCGGCGCACCGGCACGTGCTGAACTACTTCTGGACCGCCCTCACCGACGGAATCAGCCTGCAGCACACCGACGACGGCACCACCCGCCGCGTCGTCTACCGAGCCGGAGAGACCCGGCATTTCTCCTTCCCCGGTGACGAGTACATCCTTCACGACCTGTACAACGACGGCCCAAGCGAACTGGCCTTCCTCACCGTCGAGCACAAGAACGAACGCAAACACAACTGATGAATAGGACCATGATGAAGATCCTTATCACCGGCGCCACCGGCTACATCGGCGCGGTCGCCGCCGAAGCGCTCGGCACCCGAGGCCATCAGATCCTGGGACTGGCCCGATCGCAGCGGTCCGCTTACACATTGCGTGAGCGCGGCGTCGAGCCCGTTATGGGAGACTTCGGCGACCCGGTGAGCCTGGCCAACGCTGTTCACGAGGCCAGACCCGACGTCGTGCTGAGCACCGCCAGCGTCGGCGGGGCGAGCGGGGACCAAGCCGCCTTCGCCCGCGACGGTGAGGCGGTACGCGCCATGCGGGAGGCTCTTGCTGATCATGGCGGCACTCTGGTCTTCACCAGTGGGTCGGCGGTATTCGGGGTCTTCAACGGCGGCGATGCCACCGACACCGTCTACGACGAAGACACCCGCTTACCGCTTCCGGCATCGGTTTTCGCGCCGGAATCTGCGGGGGTGCACGCTCTGCTGGCCGCCGGTTTCGGGGCGGCGATGGCCGCTCGCGTCGAGACCGAACGGGCCGTCCTGGCCGACGGGAATGTGCGCGGCGTAGTGGTACGACCCGGGCTGGTCTACGGACGTGGCGGCAATTCGGACCTCAGGTCTTTGATCGACCGTGCGCGGAAGGAGGGTCGCGCCGGGCACTGGGGAAGCGGCGGCACCACTCAGAGCTACGTGCACGTCGAGGATCTGGCCGAGTTATTCTGCCTGGCAGCGGAACTCGCCCCGCACGGGACGATCCTGCACGGCGTTACCGCCGACATTACCCAGCGTGAACTGGGGCGGGCCATCAACCGGATGATCGGAACAGACGAGCGCACGGACAGCCTGTCGCTGCTGCAGATGCTTGGCATCGACGCCGGCACGGTCGGTGACATCGGCGGCTCGTTCACCCCACCAGCCACCGCCGCATCCGGTATCAGCCTGTCGCTTAACAAACGCCTGTCCTCGGAGAACACACGCAAACTCCTCGACTGGTCGCCCAAACGCGCCGACATCGGCGACGACATCGCGTTCGGCTCATACGCGAACTGATCACCGGCAGCCCAGCGCTTCGAAGACGTGGTCGCAGTGGAGCTCGAATTCCTGCGCCGGCACACCAAAATGTTTGACTGACAACGTGTCCCGTCGACACCATGACTAACTTAAGCCCGGCGACGTCGAGGGCACACCGCCGCACCCGACGGGGACACGCCCACGCGTCGCGCAGTAAGGAGATGACCATCATGGACCTATACGACGTCATGCGAACCACCCACGCGGTGCGTGAATACACCGATGAACCGTTGCACGACGACACTCTCTACCGGATCCTCGACAACGCACGCTTCGCCCCCAGCGGGGGCAACAGGCAGGGAGCCCACATCATCGTGGTGCGTGATGCGCAAACACGGCAGCGACTCGCCCAACTCGGCGTCCCCGGCGCCCGCCGATACATCGCCCAGCTGATGGCCGGCGAAAACCCATGGAACCCGGTGCATCCCAGTAGCGTGGCGCCCGAAATCATCGACAACACCGACCCGCCGGACAGCTTCGTTGCCCCGTTCATCCAAGCCCCGGTCGTGCTGGTCGTCTCGGTTGACTTGGAAGTCGTGGCGGCCCTCGACCAAAACCTCGATCGCATCGGCCTGGTCAGCGGGGCGTCGGTCTACCCCCTGGTGTGGAACATACTTCTGGCCGCGCGCAACGAAGGCTACGGCGGCAACCTCACATCCATGGCCATCCCCCAGGAGGCGCAGGTGCGCCAGCTGCTCGGACTGCCTGACACCCACGCCCTGGCGGCGCTGGTACCGCTCGGAAAGCCAGCCCGTCAACTGACGAAACTACGGCGGCAAACCGTCGAGGAATTCGTCACCCACGGACACTTCGACGGTGCACCCTTCACGCGCCCAACACACGACCGATGACACCGCTGGCCAGCAGGCTCGTCGCTGAGGAAGCGACCTGAACGGTGCCGAATGCAATCGTCTCCGACCAATCGGGACCACGGCCGTCTCGGTCATGATGGCTTGCAGCCATTACGCCCAGCGTGTATACGAAACACGCCCGGCGAACGCCGGGGTGCAGCAGTCATCAAGCGAAGGTGGATTCGCGATCCTGCTCGGGACCGAACTTGAACCGCCGGCCGGTGACCTCCGCGGCGATCACCCGTACGAAGTGAGGCTTCACCGTCGCGATCCACGGCAGCAACGGCGCTTCCTCGGCGTCGAGGATATCGTCGTTGGCCGACAGCAAGTGCGCCCTGCCCTTGAGGATCACGCTCCACCCCTCGGCGGCAGTGTGGTCGTCGGCCTCGAAAGCCACCTGGCCGCCCATCACCGCGCTGTACAGCTTGGTTCCCTGGGCAGTCCGGAAGAGTAGCGTCCGGCGTTGGGTGACGAAGTTGATCGGGAAGATTTCGGGCTGCCCGCCAAGGATCGTCACTAATCGACCTAACGACACGCTTGATAACAAGCTCCAGCTCTCGTCTTCGCTGAGCACAATCACTGGATCATCCGCGGACATGATTCACCCTAACGCGGCATACCTCACATAGAACATGCTTCTGTTCGCTGTCGACCCGCCGAACTGCGACATTTCGCCGGCGAGGGCGGCAGGAACGGAAGCGCCCGGTGCGAGCGGGATGCTGACTGCGGCAACCGCCCCCGCATTGCGTTTGCAAGGGCTACCGTGCGATCCATCGGCACTGGATGGAGCGTGGTCCAGGCCCAACATGCGATGAGGTGATGTCGAGTGCACAGCGGTGAGCTGGCGCACCAGCGGACGCCCACACTTGACGAGTCCCTGCTCGTCGATCCTGAGGAATCAGAGCGGCCGGTCGTCGACTTCCTCAGAGCCACGCCGGGCCGGATGGCGTTGGTGGCCGTTGTCTTGGTGGCGGCGCTGCTCGCCGTCGGTGCGACCTCGTCGAAGACGGTTTCCGACCGGCAAGGCCGGCTGGAGACCCTGCGATCGCACACCGAACCGCTGGCCGATGCAGCACAACGGATCTACGGCGCTCTGTCGTTTGCCAACACGACCGCGGCCACCGCGTTCCTGTCCGGCGGTGTCGAGCCGCACGACGTCCGCGATCGCTACGACGCCGCCATCGGACAGGCATCCGCCGGCCTGGTCACCGCCTCGAACGGCGTGTCGCCCAACGATATTCGCTCGCTGACGCTGCTCACCGACATCTCCAACCAGCTGGCGGTGTACACCGGGATGATTGCCACTGCTCGGGCGAACAACCGCGCCGGTCGGCCGATCGGCGTCGCCTACCTCAGCGAATCGTCCACGCTGATGCAGCAGGACATAATGCCGGCCGCCGAACGGTTGTACGCGAGTCAATCCGCCGCCGTCATCGCGTCGGAACGTTCCGTCGGTCCGTCTCGTGCCGTGATAGTGGCGGCAGTCGTCGTGCTGGTGTTGCTGGTGCTCTCGCAGGCTGTGCTGGCTCGGCGCAGCCGTCGTCGGCTCAACCCTGGTCTGGTGCTGGCGTCGGTACTGATGGCGGTGCTCGTGGCGTGGTTGACCGCAGCCGGACTGGTGTCGACGCACGCCGCCACCAGTGCGCGGACGCACGGCGGTGAGCCGCTGGACACCGCGGTGAGTGCGCGGATCCTTGCACAGCAGGCGCGGGCGGATGAAATCCTCGGATTGCTCAAACGGGGCTCCGACACCTTGTCCGACATCAGATTCGATGAGCGGACCGCACAGATAGGGTGGCTGCTCGACACGCACCGGGTTGAGGGGGCGGCGGACGCGCTCCACGGCTGGATGCGCTCTCATGACGAGATCCGAGGCAAGCTGGCCGTCGGCGACTATGGCGGCGCCGTGGCGATCGCGCGAGATGACGCACCGCAGCACTCGACAGCGCAGTTCACCGAGTTGGACAGCGCATTGCGGGACAACATCACTGAGCTGCGCGATCGGCAGCGTGACGGGATCACGGATGCCTACACCGCGCTGAACCTCCTTCCGGCCGGCGCGGCGGCCATCAGTGTGCTGGCGGCGCTGGCGGTGGCTGCCGGTATCGCGCCACGACTAAGCGAGTACCACTGATGCGCACGATCGGGACGGCTATCGGGCTTGCTGTCATCCTGCTTGCCGGATGTTCCACGGCGCAGCCGCTGGCCGAGGTGTCCGCG
>Ga0207675_100000603_pt1 | contig 35080 bp, 32 predicted proteins | sample KBSSwiS42_FD_184305 | JGI IMG/M metagenome (GOLD analysis project Ga0207675, IMG submission 184305) | Switchgrass rhizosphere microbial communities from Kellogg Biological Station, Michigan, USA - KBS Switchgrass S4-2 (SPAdes) (version 2) | ecosystem: Host-associated > Plants > Roots >...
CGCACTGATTTCAGGTCGCCTGCATCACCTGGGACTTGTAGCCGTCCCGCGATGCGCTCTTCGAGCGTGCGCACTTCTGGTGGCGCAATAAAATCTCGATCCAGTTTGCCCTTAGCGTCTCCGGCGCGTTTGCCACCGCGTGGCGCGCTGCGTCGTGAGCGACGGCGCCCCGTGTCGGGTGGTGGAATGTAAGTCGTTTGCGGCGTCGCGGTTTCGCCCGGCGTGCCGGTGTATTCGACACGACGCAGGTTGCGTTCGCGGGAAGGTGTTGCTGACGGCGGGGGAGCAGGGGCGCGTTCGCCAGGACGAATGCCCTGACTGAGAGCTGCCGCGGTCGGCCGCAGCACACGGACCTGACGGCCTGGCGGCGGGGCTGGCTGGGGCGCAGGCGCGGTCGTAGCCGGCAATTCGGTCACATCTGCTGGCGGCTGCGCAACTTGTGCGGGCGGCGCGGCAGATTCCGGTTCAGGAGCACGCACGGTCGGCGCCAGCTTCTTGATGACACGCGTCACCTGTGGCTTCGCGGGCGCTTCCGGCTCTTCCACGGGAATCGGTTCCGGCGCGGGTGCCTCGACCTCAATCGGAACCTCAATCGGCGCTTCTTCAACCGGCGGTTCCTCGATTACTCGCGCTGCTTTCTTGACGACTTTGATCGCGCGCTTCGCCGTGGTCGCCTGCTTCGGAAAATATTTTTCGCGGATCTTCTCAGCGAGTTCTTTCGAAACAGAGTTTGAGGGCACACTGACGTCGACACCTTCGCGGCGCACCTCTTCGATGAGACGCTTGGTGTCGATCTTCAGTTCTTTGGCGAGATCGTAAAGACGAACTTTGGAAGTTGCTACTGACATGCGCTCCTTCTTTGAAAGTGGCTGTTCGCCACTTTCCGCAGCGCACGGCAGGAGAGCCTGCTAGTGCAAGCGTTGGGTGGCAAGCAGCCTTGCGCCTTTGCGCAAACTGCGATTAATTGGCCGCATAATTCGACATCGCTTTCAGATTAAACATCTGAGACCTCATTTGAGATCCTGCTGCGTCTCGCTCTCGCTCGCGGCTCCTTCGTCAGATGACGAAACGAGAGAGGGTTCTGTTTCAGGCCGTGCCGGAAACTCAGCTGTCACTACTTCTTCAGCTTCTTCGCGCGCCAGTTCGACCTGCTCGTCGCGAATATTTGCTTGCAAGTCTGCGACTGCTGTCGAAGTGATGTCGGGAGACGGGGTAATTACATCGGGTCGCAAATCTCGTCCGGCGTCCTGCAAAATCAATTCGCCGGTACTCATCGGGTCGGCTTCAGACAGAGCCACGGGATCGGCTGAATCTTCGGCCAGAATATGTTCTTCTGCTTGAAACGGCACTCCCTGCTCGACTGCTTCGTCGTAGCCCTGCGCGATCATCTCTTCGTTTGGCTCAACCTCCGCCGGCGGCAGCGTTTCGTCGAGTTCAGCCGACACCGCGTTTTGCGGTTCGCCGGCCTCTTCGGCAGTCTGTTCAGCCAATTTCTGTTCGCGCACCGCGACGACCGCTTGCGCGGCCTCGAGCATATGCTGCGCTTCGTCGAGGCTGACGTCGAGGAACTCAACGAGGTCGTCGACCGAAGTGTTCGCCAAACCGTCAATATCTGTGATGTCGTGTTCGGCTAAAGCGTCTGCCTGCTGCGCCGTTACACCTTCAATTGCAGACAACGGAACGGGAGCGCCGGAAGCAATCATGGCGCCCATGGCCTCAGTTACTTCTTTCTTCAGCTCTTCTTCGCTGCGGATGTCGATATTCCAGCCGACAAGCTTCGTCGCCAGACGGACGTTCTGACCGCGTTTGCCGATCGCCAGGCTGAGCTGATCTTCGTTCACGATCACTTCCATCTGGCGATTCTCGATATCAGTGATGCGCACCTGATTAACTTTGGCTGGGGACAATGCGTTGGCCGCGAAAACCGAAGGCTCTTCCGACCATTCGATGATGTCGATCTTCTCGCCACGCAGTTCGCGAATAATCGCTTGCACGCGCGAGCCTTTCATGCCGACGCAGGCGCCGACGGGATCCACGTCACGTTCGTTTGAGACGACTGCGATTTTTGCGCGCTCGCCGGGTTCGCGGACGCAAGACTTGATCACGACGGTGCCGTCGTAAATCTCCGGCACTTCCATTTCGAAGAGGCGCTCGAGGAGTTCCGGCGACGTGCGCGAAACTTCGATCTGCGGACCTTTTGATTCCTTCGAAACGTTGGTGATAACGACGCGGATGCGCTCGCCCTGGTTCCACTGCTCACCGCGCGATTGCTGCGAACGCGGCAGGATGGCTTCGAGGTTTCCGAGATCGACAATCATGTTGCCGCGCTCGAAACGCTTGACGAAACCATTCACGAGTTCGCCGACGCGATCAATGTACTGATCGTAAACATTCGTGCGGACGGCATCGCGGACTTTTTGAAAAAGAATTTGCTTGGCAGTTTGCGCAGCGATGCGTCCAAGGTCTTCCATCGGCATCGGTAGCAGCAGCGCGTCACCGACTTCCACATCTTCACCACCGAGTTCGCGCGCTTCTTCGATTGAAAGTTCTGCCGCGGGATTCGTTACTTCTTCGACCACCACTTTCGACGCGGAGAGTTCCAACCCAGTCTCAGGCGTCCAATCGACCTGGATTTCTTCGCCGGCGCGGAACTGCTTCTTGGCGGCGGCGCGCACGGCCTCCTTCACCGCTTCGATCACTAAGTCGCGGTCAATCCCTTGTTCCTGGCAAAGGGCTTCAATATTTTGCGCGATACTCGTACTCATGTTTTCTTGATCGTGGCACGGGCGTCTCGCCCGTGATTCACGCGCAAGATGCGCGTGCCACTTAACTGTTCTGTCTAATCAAATGCCGATCAGTCGCTTCGCGTTCACGTGCCAGCCGAAATTCTTCTTCTACGTCGATTTCCAAATTCGCTTTCGCGATGTCCACCAGCGGGATTCGCACGTGACCACTTGTCTTATCGTCGAAAACGACCTGACTGTCTGCGAGCCCGACGATCCGGCCGCGAAAGTTCCGCTGGTTCTTGATAGGCGAGCGCGTCTTAATCTTCGCTGAATGCCCCGCAAACCGTTCGTAATCCGCCGGTTTGTAGAGTCCGCGCTCGATTCCGGGACTGGAAACCTCCAGCGTGTATGCCGAGTGGATGAAATCCTCCACGTCCAGCACCGTGCCCAGGTGATGACTCACATCTGAGCAATCGTCATGCGTGACGCCTCCCGGCTTATCAATGAACACTCGAACTATCGGGTGGCCTTCAGGCCCGGCGACTTCGGCATGAACCAGTTCGACTCCGTGGTCGATGGCAGTTTGCTCAGCAAGTTCCTGAATGCGCTCTGCAACCGACCCCTGATCCATGATTTCAACCTTCCTGCGGCCAAAAGAAAAAGTGGGCGAAAACCCACCGGACAACGACGCCGCAGACCCGATAAGAAGGGCGATTATACGGAAAGGATCGAAGGGAGGCAAACGTAGAACAGGCTGCTAGCCTGTTCGGTTCTGACCACCGCGCAGCGGTTGAATTCAATAGCCGTGGGTAACGCCCACGGAGAAGGCACCGGAAACAGAGAACCGACCCGGAAGGGTCGAACGAATCTTCGTGGAATTTGACCTTTCAGGGTCAGAACAACGTTCGACCTAATCCGGTCGTTGCCACCGGCTACTGAATCCGTCCGCTAGGCGGACGCAGCGAGCTTCGACTTAACTGTCTCGCTCACCATTTTCCCATCAGCATTCTTGCCAGCCAGACTTGCCATCACCGCTTTCATGACGGCGCCCATGTCCTTCATCGACGACGCGCCGGTTTCGGAAATGGCTGCGCTGACAGCCTGGTCGATCTCTTCTTGCGAAGCCGCTTGCGGAAGGTAGCTCTCGATGATTGAGATCTCGGCTTTTTCCTTGTCGGCCAATTCCTGTCTCCCAGCCTTCTCGAACTGCTCGACCGAATCGCGACGCTGCTTCATCTGCGAACGCAGAAGCTTCTGCACGTCTTCGTCGGTCAACTCTCCACCGCCTTCTTTTTCCCGGTTGGTGATCGCAGCTTTCAGCATTCTGAGCGTTGAAGTTCGCGCAGCGTCCTGCGCCTTCATCGCGGCCGTCATGTCGGAAATGATTTGCTGTTTCAGGCTCATAGATTGCTCCCGTTCGAATGTCGAAGATGCTGTTTCAAGTACCGGCCGGTAAAAGAATTCTTCGTCTTCATGATTTGTTCCGGCGTACCCGTGGCCACCACCTGCCCACCCGCTTCTCCACCTTCCGGCCCAAGGTCAATGATGTAATCCGCAGTCTTAATCACGTCGAGGTTGTGTTCGATTACCAACAGCGAACCACCAGCCTCGATCAGCGCGCGAAAGGCAGTCAGCAGTTTGTTGATGTCGTCGAAGTGAAGACCGGTTGTCGGTTCGTCAAAGATGTACAGCGCACGCGCACCGGCCCGCTTCGACAAGTGTGCGGCGAGTTTCACCCTTTGGGCTTCGCCGCCTGAAAGCGTCGTCGCCGATTGTCCGAGCCGCAAGTATCCAAGTCCCACGTCATCCAGCACCCGCAGACGGTTAGTGATCTTAGGCACGTCGCGAAAGAACGAAAGCGCTTCGTGCACTGTCAGATTCAGAACTTCGTGAATGTTCTTGCCGCGATAACGCACGTCGAGAATCTGTTGTTTAAAGCGCGTGCCCTTACATTCTTCGCAAACGAGTTCGACGTCGGCAAGAAATTGCATCTCGACCGTTACCGTACCGTCGCCCTGGCAGACTTCGCAGCGACCGCCCGGAACATTGAATGAAAAGTGCGAAGGTTCGAGCCCGCGCGCCTGCGCTTCGCGCGTCGAGGCAAACGTCTCGCGAATCGCGTCGTAAACCTTGATATAGGTGACGGGATTGGACCGTGGCGTGCGGCCGATAGGTGATTGATCGACCAGAATCACTTCTTCGATGTGCTGTCCGCCTTCGAGCTTTTGAAACGCGCCCACGTGACCCTGCCAATCGCCGCGCTGCTTCTTCAGTCCCGCGAAAATGCAGTCGTGAACCAGAGTCGATTTGCCCGAGCCGCTGACACCCGTAATGCAGACGAGCATGTCGAGCGGGATGTCGATGTCGACGCTTTTCAGGTTGTGCTCGCTGGCGCCGCGAACGGTGAGTTTTTTGATCTTGAGTGGTCGGCGATGCTTTGGTTCGCGGATTTCCGCGTCGCCGCGCAGGTAACGGGCGGTTAGCGACTGCGAACTGTCCAGCAGCCCAGAGAAGTCGCCTTCGTAAATCAATTGGCCGCCGAGTTCTCCCGCAGCTGGACCAATGTCCAGAAGATGATCCGCGGATCGCATCATCTCTTCGTCGTGCTCAACGACGAGCACTGTGTTGCCGATGTCGCGCAAATTGTGCAACAGCCGGATTAGACGATCGTTGTCACGCGGATGAAGTCCGATTGACGGCTCGTCGAGCACGTACAACGCGCCGACGAGAGACGAGCCCAAATTCGTCGCGAGTTGAATTCTTTGCGCTTCGCCGCCGGACAAAGTCGAGGCCAGACGATCCAGCGTCAAGTAATCGAGACCAACGTCGACGAGAAACTTCAGCCGGCGACGAACCTCGAACAAAACGCGATCCGAAATTGCGGACTCCTCTTCTTTCAATTCCAACGCCTCGAAAAATGCGGAGGCGTCTTTGATCGATAACGCGCAAACTTGCGGCAGCGTCATTTTGCCAACTTGCACGTCGCGCGCTTCCTGACGGAGACGCCCGCCTTCGCAATCGGGACAGACCGCATAACCGCGATATTTTGAAAGAAAGACGCGCACGTGCAGCTTGTATTTTTTCGTCTCTAACCAATCAAAAAAGCCACGTACGCCGTCGAACTCCCCTTTGCCGTTGACGATGGCGTTTCGCTGCGGCCGCGTGAGTTGATTGAACGGAATATTAAGCGTGATGCGTTCCGATCGACAGAAGCGGCGTAGTTCTTTCTGCATCCACTCGTACTGCGGCTTCGTCCAGGGTTCGATCGCGCCCTCAGCGAGCGTCAGCCCGGGATTTGGAATCACCAGATCCAGATCAAGACCAATTGTGTTACCGAATCCCTGACAGGTGGGACACGCGCCGAACGGATTGTTAAAGCTGAACAGTCGCGGCTCGGGAGTCGCGTAGACAAGACGGTCGTATTTACACTCGAACTGTTCAGAGAAACGGAGATGTTGCGAATCGTCAGCAGTCTGAACCACGGCTTGCCCATGACCTTCACGAAAACAGGTCTCAAGCGAATCGACCAATCGTTGGCGCACATCTGCTTGGGCCGTCAACCGGTCGACAAGGACATACACATCCTCGAAATCGTCTCGTTTGTAATCATCGGGGGACGCAAGATCGATCTGTGTGCCCTTATAAAACAGACGCGTAAAGCCGCGCTGCATCAGGCTCATCAGGTGCGCGACGCGCTGACTCGGAGACAGGGAGACGCGGAGCCCCGGAGATTTTTCTTTTCCCCGCGTCCCCGCGTCTCCGCGTCTCCGTGTCTGAACTGACGAGCCATTCCCGTTCAACTCGGCAAACAATCCCGCGTCCGCGGGAAATAAGACGTACAGCCGCGCACCTTCCGCCAATTGCGACAGCGCTTCATCGGCGGCGGACTCTGGTGAATCACGATGTACTTCACGTCCGCAGACTCGACACACCGTTAGACCGACACGCGCGAACAGCAGTCGCAGGTAATCGTAAATTTCAGTTTGCGTGCCAACGGTTGACCGTGGATTGCGCGTCGAATTCTTCTGCCGAATCGCTATCGCCGGCGCGATGCCGCGGACTTCATCAACGTCGGGTTTGTCCATGCGCTCAAGAAATTGCCGCGCATACGCGGAAAGCGACTCGACATAACGACGTTGGCCCTCAGCGTAGACGGTGTCGAACGCGAGCGAGGATTTGCCGGAGCCGCTGACGCCGGTCACAACCGTCAACTGGTTAATCGGGATGGAAAACGAGATGTTCTTGAGGTTGTTGACGCGGGCGCCGCGGACTTCAATGGCTTCAACGGTCATGGCTTGAAAACCTTGCAGGACGCCACAGAGAGGAATCTGTGCATCTTCGCAAACCGCCTATCTTAGCCTGAAAATTGTTTAAGTGCGAGTCGCCAAAAATGACCACTTGACGGGGTGCGGGCAACAAGCGCTTCGACTTCAACATCTGACGCATTTGAAGGTAAAGCCTGTATCGGGTGATAATTTGCACCGCGCGCCTGGTATGAAAAACCTCAATATGAATCGGAAAAGTTTGAGATTCGCTCCTGTTTTTCAGCGGCTGGGGGTTTGGCTGGTCGCGGTTCTGGTCTTTGTGTCAGCAAGTTCTCGAGTGGCAGCTCAGGAAACGGCGTCCTCCACCAAGCCTGATTCAACAATTACTTCGGTAGCGCTCACTCAAGCGCAGATCGACGACATCATTCGCAAAGTCACGGCGAAGGAAACACAGTTTCGCCGCGCGCTATACAGCTACGCTTTCAAACGCGATGCCCTGGTGCAAGAAATTGGCATGGGCGGTCAGGTCATTGGCGAGTATCACCGCGTGTCTGAATTCACGTTCGACGATTCCGGCAATCGCTATGAAAAGATCGCGTTCTTTCCGATGCCGACTTTCGGCGGAATGACACCGGAAGATTTGGAAGACCTGGGCGGCGTCAATCCGTACGCACTGGAGGCCGCCAAGCTGAACCAGTACAACTTTAAGTACGTAGGCAAAGAACGTATAGACGAACTAGACCTGTTTGTCTTTGATGTCGCGCCGAAGATCACACCTGACGCGAAGAAGACTAAAGAACGATTCTTTCTCGGGCGAATCTGGGTGGACGATCGAGACTTTCAGATCGTCAAGACAAAAGGGAAGGGAATTCCCGAAACGAAGGCCAACAAATTTCCGATTGTCGAAACTTATCGCGAACAGATTGATGGCAAGTTCTGGTTTCCGACTTATTCATACGCCGATGACGATTTGGTTTTCGACAACGGCACGGACCTGCGCATCCGCATGCGTGTAAAGTACACCGACTACATCGTGGGACACGGGAAGGTCACCATCACGGAAATCGAAGAAGTAAAACCAGGCAGCATCCAGAACGAAACTAAATCGGATAATCGCGCGCGGCCTCGCGGGCCCGTTGAATCGGGCAATCTCAATGACAAGGCTACCGACTTCCCGAAACCAATCTATCCGGGCGAGGCTCGCAAGGCTCACATCACCGGTCAAGTGCAAGTGCGCGTGATTGTTGACGAGACCGGCCGCGTGATGTCGGCGGATATTGTGTCCGGACCTAAGCAACTGTGGATAGCCGCAATTGATGCTGCGCGCAAGGCTCATTTCGAGCCGACTCTAATCGGCGGGTCCGCTGTGAAGATTACGGGGATTCTGATCTACGACTTCAAGGAAGAGTGACGAGGTTCCCGCCGCGCCAGCGTTTCAATTCCTAGTTCCTTCATCATCTTCGACTGAACCTGCTGCACGAGCGTGTTTAGATCGTTGTCGTCCCGCACCCACGTCGTTTCAACCGGCGGCAGAAAAACCATCTCGATTGTTCCGGGCCACGCCTCGCCGGTTCCTTTGCCCATTAATTTGTCGGTGTTCTTGAGCGCGATGGGCGCAATCGAAACGCCGGCTTGTGCGGCCATGTGAAATGCGCCCTTCTTAAATGGGAGCATTTCCCCTGGTTTCGCGCGCGTTCCTTCCGGGCAGACACCGAACGAGATGCCCGCGCGCAAGCGTTCAGTCGCGACGCTCAAACTCTGCACCGCGCGGTCCTTGTTCGAACGATCTATCGCGATGACATTCACGAAGCCCATCCCGTAACCAAGAATCGGCGCGTTCAGCAATTCTTTCTTTGCGATCATCCCCATGCGACGGCCGGTGAAAGCAAACAGCGGCGCCGCGTCGAGGTACGACCAGTGATTGGCGACGAAAACGTAAGTTTGGTTCGGATCGATGTGCTCGCGGCCGATGACGTTGACTTTCACACCGCTCAGACGCAGCCAATTGCGCGCGCCCCAATTCGCCCACCAATAAATCCAGTTCTGTTTCTTGAAAAGGATTCCAAGCGTCAGAGCGGGCGGAGCGAAAAACAGCAACAGCAGCCCGGCGACAAACCATGACCACGCGAACCAAATCATCCCCAGCAGGTGGTGCCCGCGTGTTGTGTTAGACTGCGCGGCGCTCACGTTCGACACTGACCCATCAGAGGACGCCCCGGTATGCATCGTAGTCGCCATCACAGTATCGGATTTATTTCATTACCAAGCACGCTGAGCAATAGATATGTCGCGTCTACCGTCCTGGCGCTTCTGTTCGCCGTCGCCATCGGTCCGCCTCAACTCGCCCAGGGTCAAAGACGAACAGCATCCGCTTCAATTCCTTCACCGCGCGCCGTACTCGGATTCAATCCCGGCGATGATCGGACGATTGCCGACTGGAAACAGATCAGCGATTATTTCACGCGACTCGATGCCGCCAGCGACCGAGTTCAAGTGCAAACGATTGGAAGGTCGACGCTCGGCCGCACGATGTTCGTCACCTTTATCAGCGCGCCTGAGAATATCCGCAATCTCGAAAAGTACAAAACAATTCAATCCAAACTGGCTGACCCGCGGAAGGTTGCGAACGATGAAGAGCGCGATCAGTTGATCCGCGAGGGGAAAACGGTTGTCGTGATCTCGTGCTCGATCCACTCGACTGAAATCGTTGCCTCGCAGATGTCGATGCAACTCGCTTACAAACTGGCGAGCGGAAACGATGAAGACACGCTTTCCATCCTACACAACACAATCTTGATTTTGGTGCCGTCACCGAATCCTGATGGCGTTGACATCGTCGCGAACTGGTATCGCAAAACGCTCGCCACGCCGCAGGAGGGCAGTTCACCGCCTGAGCTTTATCACTATTATGCGGGTCACGACGACAATCGCGACTGGTTCATGCTGAATTTGAAAGAGACGAAGGCGATCACCCGCCTGCTTTGGAAAGAATGGTTTCCGCAGATTGTCTATGACGTGCACCAGCAGGGATCAAACGGTTCGCGCTTCTTTGTGCCACCCTTTTACGATCCGCCGAATCCACAGATCGATCCTTTGTTGCTGCGGCAGGTTGGCCTGATCGGCCACAAGATGGCTGCGGACGTCACCGCTGCGGGATTCAAGGGGATCCTGACGAACGCACTTTACGACACATGGTGGCATGGTGGCTTTCGCACGGCGCCTTACTTTCACAATTCGGTTGGCATTTTGACGGAAGCCGCGAGCGCGCGCCTGATGTCGCCAAGCGACGTCAAGCCAGATCAGCTTACTCGTTCGAGCACGCGTGGCATGCGGAGCGCGATGGAAGCGACCACAAACTTTCCGAATCCGTGGCCCGGCGGAGCCTGGCATCCGCGCGACATCATGCAGATGGAGTTGATCGCATCGCATGCGGCGTTGTCGCTCGCGGCGAATTATCGAACTGACTATCTGCGAAATTTCTATGAGCTGGGCAAAGCAAATACTGCTGCCGTCGAATCAGGACGGGCAGTCGCATACGTGATCCCCGCCGGACAGGGTCGCGATGAGAACGTGGCGAAGCTGGTGGGCGCGCTCGTTGAGCAAGGCGTCGAAGTGTATCGGCTCGATCGAGAGATGCACGCCATGGGCGGTGAACAGACGATCGCGCGACGTGCCCCGGGCGAGACTTATCCGAAGTTCATCGTTCACACGCGAGCTAACAGCGAGGTTCCGGCCGGCAGTTACATAGTTTTTGCAAACCAACCTTATCAGAAGAATGTGCTCGCGCTGTTCGAGCCGCAAGTCTATCCGGATCGCGTTACGGCCACGGGTGAGGCTGAACGTCCGTACGACGTTGCAGGGTGGACATTGCCGATGCAGATGGGCCTGGAGAGTTGGGCAATTTTTTCAATTCAGGAGACCGAGAACCAACGGCGCCTTGGCGCTATCAAAAGCGAAAATGACGTGCGACGTGATCTGGGACTGCCGTTGTCGACGACGGACAAGTCCCCCATCGCTAACCCCATCAAGCCCGGAGTCCGCATCGGCATTTACCAGAACTCGCGTGCGGGCAACATGGATGAAGGCTGGACGCGATATGTGTTCGACACCTTCAACGTACCGTTCGAATCAGTCGGCGAGGCGGCCATCAATCAGGCGAGTCCGTCTGCAAGGTTTGATGTGATGATCCTACCTTCCGAGCAGACGCGACCGGCGGCGGATTCGGAAGCAGACGAATCTGCAGCGCGCGGCATCAGCGCCCAGGGATACGCAAATCTTGCCCAATTTGTCCAAGACGGCGGCACGTTAATTTGCTTCGACGGCTCATGCGGCGCGGTCATTCGACAAATGAAGCTGCCGCTGAAAAACGTGCTGGATGGCTTGCGATCGTCTGACTTCTATTGTCCCGGTTCGGTCCTGCGACTTGAGGTCGATACTTCGAGCCCAATTGCGCGCGGCATGTACAAAGATACTGACGCATACTTCATCAACAGCTCGGCGTTCGAAATAACGCGGCCGGCAAAGGACAACGAAGTTTATGTAATCGCGCGTTATGCGAAAGATAATCTATTGCGTTCTGGCTGGTTGCGCGGTGAAGACAAACTCAAAGATGGAATCGCGCTGGCCGTATACCCGATGGGCAAAGGGCGCATTGTCCTGTTCGGTTTTAGGCCGCAGCACCGGGGCCAAACCTGGGGAACGTTTCCGTTTATGTGGAACGCAATTAATCTGGCGGCACGGCCGTAAACACGCCGCCCTTGCTTGCCCGGTGGCGCGGTGCTATTTTCATTTCGTCAGGCCTGAATCTCTCCCCACTTAGCTCTTCCCAAACAATTAGGTGTGATTCGCCCTTGGTCTAACCAACTGATGGCATGACGGACTGCATCAAATTTCGCGGACGTTCTGGGTGATTTCTCTCTCCGATCTGCCGCAAAGACACTGCCGGCTTCGCGTCTCCCCGACAAGGAGTTCAAGTCATGAATAAATCGCGTGCTCTCGTATTTTCGTTTGTCGCACTGGCACTCGTAATGCCGCCGGCGTTCGGCCAGGGGCGTCCCCGGAGAGTCGGGCCACCGCCGTCCGATGGATCTACGCCCTCACAAACATCGCCGGCGAAGACCACTGCGCAACGTCCGTCAGCGGGAACTCAGACCAATAAACCGGTGGACTTGAATCGGCCACCGGCGCCGCCAATTCTCCGCGGTTCAAACCAGGATCCCAACCGCGATCAAACGCCGGCAACGGCTCAGCAAAAAGATAATGGACCTGAGGAATATGGTCCCGGCGACACTCTGCGCGTCGATACGACTTTGGTTAGCCTGCCCGTGAGCGTGATGGATCGTGACGGTAAGTTCATTCCGAACCTGCGCAAAGAAGACTTCCACATTTGGGAAAATGGCGTGGAGCAGCAGGTCGCTTATTTCGTGTCGACCGAAAAGCCGTTTACGGTCGCGTTGGTTATCGACACGAGTGGTTCGACCAAAAACAAGTTGGGAGAAATTCAGGATGCGGCGATTGCGTTTGTCGAACAACTGCGCTCCGACGATAAGGTGATGGTCGTGGCGTTCAGCGACAAGATTCGTGTGCTCTCAGAACCGACCAGCGACCGTTTCATCCTGCGCGATGCGATTCGCGAGACTGAAGCAGGATCAGGAACGCGGCTGTACGATGCCGTCGACATGGTCATCAATCAGTATTTCAATCGCATTCAGGGTCGCAAAGCGCTCGTGCTTTTCACCGATGGTGTTGATACCACCAGTAACCGCGCCGATTACGAGAGTACCGTGCGGGATGCAGAAGAACTCGATGCGCTGATTTATCCCGTTGAGTACGACACGTTTGGCGACATGGCGGGCATGGGTGGTGGATGGCCGGGAGGCCGTGGCGGCCGGCGTGGAGGTGGCAGCGGCAACAGCGGCGGGAGCGGCAGCGTGATCGATGACATCTTCAGCATCATTCTGGGTGGCGGCGTCACCATCGGTAACGGCGGCGGAGGTGGCGGTCGCCGCGGCGGCGGTCACAGCGGAACCAGCCGTGAGGAATACGAGCGCGGCGATCAGTATCTGCACGACCTTGCTCGTGTCACCGGCGCCAGACTTTACAACGCAGAGCAGCAGAATCTTGATTACGCGTTTCGTTCAGTCGCAGAGGAACTGCGACGCCAATACAGTCTTGGGTACTATCCCAAGATAAAGCCTGTGGCCGGCGAACGCCGTGGAATTCGAGTGCGAGTCGATCGTCCGGAACTGGTGGTGCGGACGCGCGAAAGCTACATTTTCCAACCAAACTCAAACACGTCAGCGCAGACGCAGCCGCAACAGAAACCGCCGGTTTTGAGAAAGTAGCAGGGGCGCAGGCATCTTGCCTGCGGTGCGCCGACATCTGTGCCGGCGCAATAGCTTTCACACTACCGTCCCATCTTCAATCAAACCATTCTTCGGCACGATGATGATGCGGTCGCGGATGTAGTAGCTGCCATTGGGCGCGTCGAAGCTTTCTAACCCCGCTTCATTCAGCAACTTCACGTTGGCGCCGATGCGTGCGTTCTTGTCGATGATCGCGCGCCGAACGATCGTCCCTTCGCCCACGCCGATTCTGGGCCGCTTCGCTTCGCGATCTCCGAGCATGTCTTCCAACGTCTGATAGTAGTCGGCGCCCATAATGTATGTTGCATCCAGGTGTGCACCTTCGCCGATCCGGCTGCGTAGGCCGACGACGCAACGATTGATCTTCGCGCCGTTGACTATGCAGCCGTCGCTGATGATCGAATCGCGAATCTCACAGTTGTCGACTTTCGATGGCGGCAGGTAGCGGGCGCGGGTGAACATCGGCGCCTCTGCATCGAACAGATTGAACGGCGGAATCGCCGAGGTCATCTCGAGGTTTGCTTTGTAGAAGGCCGCGATGGTTCCGATGTCTTCCCAGTAACCATCGAAGAGATAAGCCTGCACGTTGTAATTCTGAATGCTCGCGGGAATGATCTCTTTGCCAAAGTCCAGACGCGAAGTATCTTCCGCCAGCACTCGCTCAATCACGTCGTACTTGAAAACATAAATCCCCATCGACGCCAGAAACGGTCGCGCCTGCGCTTCCTCGGCACTTAAGCCAAATGAGGTTGTTTCGACGCGCATCGCTTCCAAGTCTTCGCCTTTCGGCTTTTCGCGAAACTCAACGACGCGACCCTGATCGTCAGTCTTCAGCAAGCCAAATTCGCTCGCCGAATCAGGCACAATCGGAATGACAGAGATCGTAATATCGGCGTTTGTCTCTTCATGCCGCGCGAGAAACTTTTTGTAATCCATCCGGTAGAGATGGTCACCGGAAAGAATCAGCAGTGTGTGGATGCGCCAGTCGCGAATGTGCGGCAGGACCTGACGCACGGCGTCGGCAGTTCCCTGAAACCAATCAGGACGATCAGGAGTTTGCTCGGCGGCGAGAATCTCAACGAAGCCGTCCGCGAACGGCGAGAAGCGATACGTGGTCGCGATGTGACGATTGAGCGACGCCGAGTTGTACTGCGTCAGCACGAACATGCGAATGACGTCCGAGTTGATGCAGTTGGAAATCGGAACATCGACGAGCCGGTACTTTCCACCCAACGGCACGGCCGGCTTTGAACGATCGCGCGTGAGTGGAAACAGGCGACTGCCCGCACCACCACCGAGGATGACAGCCAGAAGATTCTGCTTTGGCGGCATAGGGTGAGGCGAGGATATAGGTAAACTCGCGAACGTTTCAAGATCAAGATGAACGGTCGTGTTAGAATCCGCAGCCGAAAATGTCCCGCAATCGCATGGAAGCCTTCAGTGATGGCGTGATCGCGATCATCATCACGATCATGGTCCTGGAACTGCGCGTGCCAATCGGAGCGAGCTTGCCGGCGCTGCGCCCAGTCACCCCTGTCTTCTTAAGTTACATTTTGAGTTTTGTTTTACTGGGCATTTACTGGACCAATCATCATCATCTTTTGCAGGTCGTCGAACGTGTGAGTGGGGGTGTCCTTTGGGCCAACCTGCATCTGCTGTTTTGGCTGTCGCTGGTTCCGTTCGCCACCGCCTGGATGGGCGAGAACCATTTCGCTGCCGTGCCCGTTGCGGTCTATGGCGTCGTGTTGGTGTTTGCAGCCATCGCGTATTTCATTTTGACTCGAACTCTGTTGCGCATTCACACGCCCGATTCAACTCTGGCAATCGCAATCGGCAGAGACTTCAAAGGCAAAATTTCGATTGTGATTTATCTTGTCGCGATCAGTCTGACCTTCGTCAGATCGTGGTTGGGAGCAGCTCTGTATGTTTTGGTCGAAATTATTTGGTTGGTGCCGGACCGGAGGATTGAGAAAAGAATCGCGGCAAGTTAATCACCCCGTCCGTTTCGCGAAGTATCCCGGCCGGTAGCGCAACTTTAGTCCCAACTTGGTGAGTTCAGGATTCATTACCTCGATCTTCGTGTTGCGAAACGCGCCGTCGCGGGTCTTGTTGCTTGAGGAATAGGCGACTAGATATTGTGAGCGCAGTTCCTGCTCGATTTCTGCGAACGCCGTCGTGAGGTCTTCTTGTTTCTTGGGAAAGAAAGCGCGTCCGCCGGTGAGTTCGGCCACGTCTTTCAGCGCGGACTTGTCGACACCGCCGTATTTTTTATCGCCGATACCGATCGCAAAGATCACGGACTCGGTCGCAAGTGCCTGGTCGATCGCCTGGCTTCTGCTCAATCGACTACTGGAATTGTAGCCGTCGGTTAGCAAAATGATCGCGCGTCGTCGCTGGCCCTGAGCGGGCGCCAAAACCGATCGGCAGGTGACCGCGATTGCGTCCCAAATCGCCGTTGAGCCTTCTGCAGGCGGAGCAATTGTTCCCGGGCCGGACGTGATGCCGCTAATTGGAGGCGCGGATCCCATGTATGACGGCGACGCTACTTCGACGCGGTCGAGCGCGCGATAAATCGACAACATATCGCGCGTTAGTGGCTGTTCCAGATGCGCGTAGCCCTCGAACGGAATGATCGCCGCTTGGTCCTTGCTTGACTGAATAACGTTCTCAATGAACGTTCGCGCCGCAGCCTTCTCATCCGGAAGCGTTTTTTCTTCAGAGATGCTCACGTCGATCAGGAACGCAATCGACAACGGGCGATCAGTCTCGCGCTGAAAGGTAAACAGTTTTTGCGGTACGCCGTCTTCCAGCACGCGCAGGTCTGATTCCTGAAGCGTGGTGATGTAACGATTGTTCTTGTCGGTTGCGGTGAATAGGAGATTGGTCAGATCAGCTTCAACGCGTAGCACTTCGTCCTGCGGCAGTTGCTGGCCCGCAGCGGATGGTAAAAGGGAAAGAAGACCCAGAAGTATGACTGAGGCCGCTAAACGAATGCCCACGTGTCCTCTTCGGCGGAATGCGGAACTAATTTTACGCGGTCGCGGTTTCAGGTCAATGCTCGACAAAATGGACAAAATCTCTCCGAATTAACGGGGTTCGACAAAACTCTTGCTAACTCTTCGAGCCGAACCCTATACTCGACACGGCTGATTCTTCAGCCGGTCCCACCTGCTCCAACCTCAACTCACACCTACTGGAGGAAGATCGATGAACAGCATAAAGTGTCCGGACTGCGGCCTGGTGAATTTTGCCACCGCCAGCGAGTGCAAACGGTGTCACATGTCCTTTGCACCGGCGCAAGAGCCGGTTGATGGGCAATACGCAAACGCTGGATACCAGGGTTATTGGCCGCAAGATAACGAGTACGACAAGCAACAGAAAATCTTTTCCGGTGGAGTCGTGTTTCTGACCGGAATTCTCATCGTCGCCTTCGCTCTGTTGGTTATGCAGCAGGCCTTCCATCCGTTCGATGCTGACACAGCAAAAGGTGTCGGCGGCGTTCTGGGATTGGTTGGCGTGCTTCTCATGGTTGTCACCCACATCTGGCTGCTGATTCGAATTTTCGAGCAAAGCATCGGCTGGGGCTTGGCCTCAATCTTTTTGCCTATCTGTGGCTTGATCGCGGTCGCCCAGTTCTGGGAAAAGACCAAGCGATCCTTCGTCGGTCAGATGGTCTGCGTGGGAATTCTGTTCGTGGGAATCGGGATTGGTCTCTGAGGCGACCAAGCGCCGCATTAATACCTCACGTTCGCACTTCCATTCGTTTTCACGCCTGCTGCCTCTTGCGCGATTTTCACTCCGACACTCGCGCCAATACGTGTCGCGCCGGCCTCCACCATGGCCCGAGCATCGGCCATGCTTTTTACGCCGCCGGACGCTTTCACGCCAAGTTCTGAGCCAACCGCACGTCGCATCAAGGCGATGTCGGCCACCGTCGCTCCACCTTTCGAAAATCCAGTTGACGTTTTGACAAAGTCCGCGCCGGCATTCTTAGCCGCCTGACACGCGCGAACTTTTTCGTCATCAGTGAGCAGCGCCGTTTCAATGATCACTTTGCACGTCACATCGTATTCGTGAGCGACCTGCACGACAGAGCGGATGTCATGTTCAACCAGACAATCGTCGCCGCTCTTCAAGGCGCCAACGTTGATAACCATGTCCACTTCGCGCGCACCGTCCTGGATCGCCCGACGCGCTTCGTAGGCTTTTACATCCGATAGAGTAGCGCCCAGCGGAAATCCAATTACCGTGCAAACCGGAACACCGGTGCCTTCCAAGTGACACGAGCACGCGCGCACCCAGGTTGGATTCACGCACACGGAAGCGAAGCGATATTGGGCTGCTTCTTCGCAGAGCCGGCGAATCTCGCTTTCGGTTGCTTCGGGTTTCAAGAGCGTGTGATCGATCAGGCTGGCCCAATCTCGTGCCGAAGCCGTTTGGCCCAGCACCAGCCCGATGCGTGCCGCACCGGCATCAACGACGCGATGCATGCGCTCGGGGCAGCGATGAAAACACTCAGACGTGCAACCGCACATCTTCGCCTGATCGGCATGGTCGCCGTTCAGACGCGCGTAGATGACGTCGGTGATTTGTTCGACTAACTGTTCGAAATCGCCGTTGTGTGAAAAGGGCATTGCCTTCATTCTCACCTCGCTTCAGCAAGGTGTCCGTAGCGTAGGCCGACGATATGATAGCCGTTTTCAACGGCTTTGTCTCAAACGGTTGAAACCGTTTTCCGGTTTTGAGGCTGCCGCTAAACCGGGCTGAAGCAAGGGTGAATGAGAGGCAGTTGATGTCCGTCACCGCTGATACTGTCGCTCAACCGCGTCAATCTTTCCGACGCGTTTGCGGTGACGTTCTTCGGTGAGATCGGTTGAGAGCCAGACGCCGACAATGTCGCGCATTTGATCGTTGGTGATGGTCTTGCTGCCGAGTGTGAGGACGTTCGCTCCGTTGTGTTCGCGAGAATTACGCGCCACTTCGACTGAGTAACACGCGGCGGCACGCACGCCGGGGACTTTGTTGGCCGTCATCGCCGATCCCACGCCGGCGCCGTCGATCACGATTCCGACTTCCGCCGAGCCGTCGGAAACCGCGCGCGCGACTGCGTGCGCAAAGTCCGGATAGTCGACTGCACTTTCAGAGTTAGTGCCAAAATCGTGAACGCGATGCCCCAGGTCGGTGAGAAACTTCTTGAGCTCTTCCTTCATCGGGTAGCCACCGTGATCCGCGCCAATCGCAACCGACTTGTGCTGTTTCGAACCGCTGCGCGGCACGCGGCGCACGATTTCAATGCCGCGATCGTTCACAATGTCAGCGGCGAGAGGAGTGAGCCGTGCGTTTTCAGCAATGCGTAATACCGCGCCGCGCTCAAGGCCACGGACGTCGTCTTCGGTGATGACGAGCTTGGCAGATTCGTCACGTGTGACTGCGCCGGGTGTTGTCGAAGACGTTTTCGGCGCTTTACTGCTCGCGATTTGCGGTGATGACGTTGGAGGGGCAGACTCCGGCATCGCTTTGCTCAGAACATCACGCACCAGGGCGCGAACGCGATCTCTGGTAGCATCGTCAGCCATGACTACGACAGCGACTCGTGTCGCAAATCTAACAACCTTCCCGCTGAAGCGACTACCTGTCCATCTTTTAACTTGAAATCGACGCGACCGACGTAGATGCCGCTCTTGCCGACCTGAAAGATGATGGTGTCTTTGCCTTCGGGATTTTTTTGCAAGTACGGTTTCTCCATGAACGTATGCGTGTGACCGCTCGCGATGAAATCGATGCCGCTCACCTGTGCCGCCACCTGCGTGTCGCCGACCTCATTACCCTTTGGGTTGGGGTAATAGCCCAGGTGCGACATCCCGACCACCAACTGACACTTCTCACGGTCACGCAGTAATCGCACCACCCCGCGCGCCATGCTCACCGGATCGAGATACTTCACGCCCTTGAAATTCTCCGGTGTGATTAAGTTGTCAGGATTGATTCCCAAGCCGAACAGACCCACGCGCACGTCGCCAAACGTCCGGACGGCGTAAGGTTTCACGCGCGATTCCAGTGGCGTGCCGCGCACGTCATAGTTCGTTGAAACGAATTCGAAGTTCGCAAACTTCATCGCCGCGGCTAACGCATCAACGCCATTGTCAAAATCGTGATTGCCGAGCGTGACAACGTCGTAACCAATCAGGGACATGGATTTGTATTCAACCTCGCCCTTGTAAAAGTTGAAATAAGGCGTGCCCTGAAAAACGTCGCCGGCATCAACCATCAATGTATTCGAATTCTGGCTGCGAACTTCTTTGACGAGAGTTGCGCGTCGCGCCACGCCGCCTTTACCGCCCCACTGCTTGTCGCTGTCAGGAATCGGATCGATCTGCGAATGAGTGTCGTTGGTATGAAGGATAGTGATTAATGTTTCACCCGCTGCCAGCTCGAGTAGCGGTTCACTAATCGCCGCGCGCACGGTTGGAGTCAGCAATCTTGACACTGTGTTCGGCAACGCCAAACCGGCCCCACAAACTATTGACGTTTTCAGAAAATTTCGTCGGTCGATCATGGTCGCCCCGCTTCCCTGGGTTCTTGTCTGAACCGTCCGTCGAGATTTGTTCTTATGCTGCGGCCGGCAGCCGTCTCGTCTTTGACGTATTGAACCATCGCGTCGCGCATTGTTAGCCCAAGCGGCTCAATTTTCTGAGCTTTCCCGAGGACCGAATAGTTGCCCTCTTGATCTGAAGGCGTTGTCGACTGGCGTTTCCAAAGGTAGTCGATGCTGACGATTGTGTAGGTCGCTTGTGGCTCGATTTCCTCTTCACGACCGTTGACGAGCAAACGCGCACTAGCGAACTCGGGCTTATTTTCAGCGTTTACGCGATAAACGATGCGAGCGCCGGATTGTGCGTCACGGTGCGATAACACTTGATTCAACAACGCCACCAGTTGTTCACCTGACAGATCGAATTGAACGAGCACGTTTTCAAACGGCAACAACTCCCAAATGTCGCTCATACGGATGTCGCCTTCGCTCATCGTATTTTTACGCAGCCCCCCGCCGTTGGTAACCGTCAGGACGACTGATTTACCAAGCTTCTTTCGCGCTTCCGCGAGCAACCCATCAGTAACAAAATTGCCGAGCGAGCCTGCGCCGACGCCGCCTTTGCGCAATTCGCCTTTCAGCGTTCCAATCACGGTGCTTAGCTCGCGCACCTTCGGGCTGTAGGCGCCGAGCATCTTTTCAACCGCCGCATCGCCCTTGATCGCACCATCAACCTGGGTTTCGGTGACTCGTGCGCCGGCCTCTTTCGATGGCGCGGGCTGCGCTGCCTGCCCGAACGCGACTGAACACAAAAACCCGCACAGAACAACCGTCACGCCCGCCCGCAGCCCGATGCGCAAAGGCGTACTGAAGTGAAACTGGTTCATCTAATCTTGTCCGTTGCGAAAAATAACAGCAGAGCGCTTACCGAAAATTGACCGGCCTTGGGGAGGCGCAATAGTATCACGCACGAATTCGCGGCGAGCAACCGAAAATGCGTGTTTGAATCATGCATTGAATCGCTGAGCGGCATTCGCTAACCTAATTCTTGCGGGAGGCAGAAATCTTGGCTACTTCACAAGCACGACTAATGTCTGAGTTTACGAATCCTAATCTCGAAGTCTTAATCACGACTGAGCAGCTACAGAATCGCATCAGCGAACTGGGGGCGGAGATCGCCCGCGACTACGCGGGGAAAAACCCACTTCTCATCGGTGTGTTGAAGGGCGCATGCACGTTCCTGAGCGACTTGATGCGGGCCGCGGACATTCAACTGGGAATCGAGTTTATGGCCATCTCGAGTTACGGCGCGTCGATGCGGACGTCCGGTGAAGTGCGTATCCTGAAAGATCTCGACGTGGCGATCGAAGGCCGGCACATTCTGGTCGTCGAAGACATCGTCGACACCGGACTGACGCTGAACTATCTGCTCGCCAACCTTAAGTCACGCGGTGCGGCGAGTGTGAAACTGGCGGCGCTGCTCGATAAGTTCGAGCGCCGCGAAAAAGAAGTGCCGATCGACTATCTCGGATTTCAAATCCCCGACAAGTTCGTGGTCGGTTATGGCCTGGACTACGCCGAACGCTACCGCAACCTGCCGTTCATTGGCGTCGTTAAAGACCCGAACGCGTGACGGAGCGCACCCATCCTGCGTGCGGTTCGGCATCCTGCCGGCATGTACTCAAAAGGGAACTTATGAACTTGAAACACGCAATTTTTGCTGCACTCGCCATCAGCTTGGTCAGCGCCACACAAGCGTACGCGCAACAGGACTTTTCGAAAGTCGAAATCAAGGCGACCAAAATTGCCGGAAGCGTCTACATGCTCGAGGGTTCCGGCGGGAATATTGGTGTATCAGTCGGCGCCGATGGAATTCTGATCGTGGACGACCAGTTTGCTCCGCTCGCTGACAAGATAAAAGCCGCACTGCACACTCTGGGCGAAGGCAAACTCAAATTCATTCTCAACACGCACTATCACGGCGACCACACCGGGGGCAACGCAGTCTTTGGGCCGGAGGCACCCATCATCGCGCAAACCAACGTGAGAAAGCGTTTGCAGCAGGGCGCCACGGGACAGCAGCCGGCGCCGAAAGAGGCTTTGCCGGTGATCACCTTTGACCAAAGTGTTTCGGTTCACTTCAACGGCGAAGAAATCCGTGTGTTGCACTTTCCCCACGGTCACACGGATGGTGACGCGATTATCTTCTTCACGTCCTCCAATGTCGTTCATATGGGTGATGACTTCTTCAATGGCATGTTTCCGTTTGTCGATATCGACAGCGGAGGCGACGTCGCTGGCTATGTTAAGAATGTGGGAGAGGTACTGGCTAAATTACCCGCCGGCGCCAAGATTATCCCCGGCCATGGCCCGCTGGCGACGGCAGACGATTTGAAGAAATTCCACGACATGCTGGTCGCCACGACGGGGATCGTGCAGCAAAGGATCAAAGCAGGAAAGACTTTGGATCAGATCAAATCCGAGGGTTTACCTGACGAGTGGAAGTCCTGGGGAACGGGCTTTATCAAAACTGATCGGTGGATTGAGACGATCTATCGCAGCTTCGCCGCCAGGAAGTAGCGCAGGCTGCGTGCGGCCTGCGCATTTCACCACGCGGCAGGCTAACAGCCTGTCGTACAGCTTCAGAACTGTTGCCCGTAATAAACGAACAATCCGTTATTCTGATGACCCCGGTTTGCGATTGAGTAACCGCCTGAGAGTGACGCGTTGCGCGGCAGAGTCACGTTCAAAGCGGGACTTAGATATCCGAGCCGGTTGTACCCACTCTGCCAATCGACAATGAAACTCAGCTTGTTGGCCAGCGGCTGTTCCCACGCGGCTATCACGCCGGTTTTGGTGCCTTGATCGTTGCTTGCGCCCACCAGTCGGTACGCGCCGCCAGTAAATTTCGGTCCCTGATCCCCTTGAAAGCGCTTGCTCAGGATTGAATAACACTGCCCAAAAGTGTCGCTGCCGGCTCGATGAGTGAGCGGCACAAACCATAGACAGCCTACAGACGCGGCCACTCCCTTTCCTCCGTTGTTATAGAACTGCCACTTCGCATTGGGCTGAACCTCAATCGGTGCGCCGCCGCTCGGAGTATGTATGTACGAAACGTTCGCACCAACTTCGATGTTGTGTCCCAGGCCCACGACGGCGCGGGGCAGGTAATTGGCGAAGCGGGCTTCGCCGCGCTGCCAGGCATAATTGGTGATGAAGTCCATCTCAACGTAAACGCCCCTGGGAACCACTACATCGGAAGAAGGCGCATTCATGATCGAGGTTTGCGCGGTGACCGAACTTGAGAAACAGCACAGCAGTCCGACGGCGAAGAGGATGATGGTCAGTCTCATGTGCTGATACCCTGGTGATTTTTTCGGTGGACTACGTGATTTCTGTGAGAAAGCTTCTTCCAGCTTTCAATTTCAATCCGAAATTCTCAGCAATTGTGCTGCCGATGTCTGACAGCGACTCGCGCGTGCCAAGGTCAATGCCGGCTTTCGCTTTCTTTCCGTAAACGACTAATGGCGCGTATTCCCGAGTGTGGTCCGTGCCGCGGTAAGTCGGATCGTTGCCATGGTCGGCGGTGAGTACCACAAGATCGTCTTCGCGCATCGCGCCTTCCAGTTCCGGCCAACGCTCGTCGAATTTTTCCAGTGCGCGCGCGTAGCCTTCCGTGTCGCGCCGATGGCCGTACAGCATGTCAAAATCAACGAAGTTCGAGAAGATCAAACCACGCGTGTTATCGCGTAGCGCGGCAATCGTCTGATCCATCGACTGCTTATTGTTCTTCGCGATCAATTCCTGGGTCACGCCGGTCGAATCGTAAATCGAAGCAATCTTGCCAATGCTCACAACGTCCAGGCCGTTTTCGCTTAACAACGGCAGGAGATTCTCGCGCGGCGGCGGAACTGCATAATCGTGACGGTTCTCCGTGCGATAGAACGATCCGGGTGAGCCCAGGAAAGGACGCGCAATCACGCGACCGACTTCATGCTCGCCGCGCAGCATCTCGCGCGCAATCTCAGAAACTTCATACAGACGATCAAGACCGAACACTGCTTCGTGCGCGGCGATTTGGAAAACTGAATCCGCCGATGTGTAAACGATCGGCTTGCCGGTTTTGACGTGTTCTTCGCCCAGCTCTTTGATGATCTCAGTGCCGCTGGCCGGAAAATTTCCGAGTACGCCCGGCACATTTGCTTTGCTGATGAACTCGTCGATCACAGGTTTCGGAAAGCCGTTCGGGTAAGTTGGAAACGCGCGTTCGAGAATGATCCCGGCCATTTCCCAATGACCTGTCGTCGTGTCTTTCCCGTTTGATTTCAGCGCGCACTTGCCGTAATCGCCGCGCGAATTTGTCACTGCCGGCACGCCGTTCAGCGGACGAATGTTGCCGAGTCCGAGCTGCTGCAAATTCGGCAAGTCTAGTTGTCGCGATTCGCAGATGTGACCGAACGTGTCTGAGCCCGCGTCGCCCCATTCCGGCGCATCCGGCATCGCGCCCATGCCGGCGCCGTCGAGGACAATGAGGATCACTCGACTGAATGGAGAATTAAAATAAACATTTTCCATATCTCATTTATCATTTCTCATTGAACATTGCCGCGAGCAGTCTTAAGTGAAGCTGTAAAGATTCGGCAAAGTTCGTTGTTTTCGATAATGATGTCACCAAGCAAATCTTTCCGAATTAACTCGCTGCGTTCAATCACGCGCAACCAAATCGATGTTTCATTTAGTTCCTTCAGGACGATTCGCAACTTGTGAACGAAATCGTTATGACTCTCTGCGCCTCGTGCTTCGCCATAATTGGGTGCTGGCGAAGTGCCGGATCGCAAGATTTGTCCGGCTACATGTTTGCCGGCCGGCGTTCTGGGCAAGCTTGCCGAAAGCTTAATGATTCGAACTGAAAAGTTAATCAACCGATCTTCTAGTGCGTCCGCTTGCGATTGTGGGTGTGTTGCGTACTCGCCCATTGAATTCGATTGAACCGACTTCGAAAATTGGAATGGCAGATGATAAATGAGAAATGCCAAATGGAAAATGAGTATTTCACTGCTTCGGCGCATAATAGCCTTCGCGCGCTCGCACCTGCGCGTCTTTCATGCCGCGAAGTTGCACCGTGATCTTGCGGAATTGTCCGTCGCGAGTCTTGTTCGAGGGATAGTACCCAAGGCTGTACTGTGTGCCGATTTCGTTGGCGACCTGGGCGAACGCCGCGCGCGCGTCCTGCAGAGTTACCGCCGAAAAATTCTTGCCGCCCGAGGCACGTGCCATCTCGTTCATCTCCAGACGCGCGAGATTGTAGAGCCGCCGGCTGATGTCCATCCGCTCAAACTGTCCAAGGCGGCAGAAATCCTGGTAGTCCTCTTTCTGCAATTGCGGCACGAACAACTTGCGAAAACGTTCGAGCTGTTTTTCAGAGAGCGTCAGCCGCCCATCGTCCTCGCAATCTTTCAGCAGGCGATCTTCGACGTAGTCTTCCGTGCTGACTTGAATGAAATAAGAAGCAACGCCGGCGCGAGAGATACTGGCGCGTGCATCTTCAAAGGTCGAATCGCTGCTCGAGTCGACGCCGTCGGTCAGGGCCACAATTGCGCGACGCCCACGTACTTCTTCACGTGGCGGTTCGTGAAAAATTCTTTTGCCAACTTGTCCGACGGCGTCGTAGAAAGGCGTGCCGTTGCTGGTTGCCAGGTCTTCGATTGCTTCGTTCAGTACCTCGCGATGGTCGGTCAGCGGGCAAAGAACATCAACTGCGGCTTTTGGCACTCCGGTGTCATTCTTATTCTTGAAGGCAATGATCGCCACGCGGTCACCCGGCCGCAATGCGCGCACGAATGCCTTTGCCGCATCACGAATCAACCCCAGGTCATCGCGCGTTGAGCCGGACGTGTCGAGCAGCAGGGCGATCTCGAATGGTGTCTCAGTCGTCGCGAAGTTCGTCAGGCGCTGCGGCTGGCCGTCTTCGAGGACAGCAAAATTGTCCAGAAGCAATCCCGTAATCGGGTGCCCGTTTCGATCGGTGACGACGGCGGGCACCGAAACGAGCTGCGTTTCAACCCGCACCACATCGCCCTCGTCAACTTCTTCGCCTGAGTTCGCATTTTGCGAATTGTTTGAGTTGCTCTGGCCGACGGTTCGCGGACGCTGCCGATTGGTGTTCTGTGGTGTCTGGCGACTTGAGGCGGTGACTATGAACGTCAAAGAGACCGACAAAGCTACAATCAGGGCCTGAATTGCGACTCGCATTTTCTGATTGGTGATCCGGTGCTGGGGTGAGCTAACTATAGCCGCAAACTTAACCGCAGAAAAGCGAAAGTGAATCGCTATCCGGGCGAACGCTTCCTTGACACCCTTTGACGCTTTTCCTTACGATGACACTTCGTCGTGACGCAGTAAGTTCCATTCGATTTTTGAAAACGGGCACGTATGTCAATGGTAGACGGCTTCCCTTACAAGGAAGAGGTTGGGGGTTCGAGTCCCTCCGCGCCCACCATTGTGAGATCTCAAATCTCAAAAGATGAGATTTGAAACGCGGAGTCGTAGTTCAGTTGGTTAGAACGCCGGCCTGTCACGTCGGAGGTCGCGGGTTCGAGTCCCGTCGGCTCCGCCATTAATCAAGCGGCTGCTTTTCATTCGAAGAGCAGCCGCTTTTTCGTTTTCAAAAGTCGAACGCCCGGCGAATTCGCAGCGTATTAGCTAATGCCGTCGTGGATTGCCACAGGAACCGTTGTGGATGTCACTCGTGATGCAGCGCCATAAGCTGGATACTGTCCATTCCGAAGCATGATTACCCAAGTGAAACTTGAGTTCCTGAAACTCGTCCGTGCGCGGAGTTTCTTGCTTTCCTTCGTTTCCCTGGCAACCTTCGTCGCTTTGATGCTCTGGGGGTTTTATACATATGCGGAGCGCAAGGCCGGTGAACAAGTAACATCACAGTTCAAATACACCTACGAGAACAAGAGCTATTTCAACGGCCTCAGTTTTGCGCTCTATTCGGTGATGTTCTCGTTCAGTCTCTTGATCCCGATCTTCGTAGCGATGACAGCCGGTGGGCAAATCGCCGGCGAGCGGCAGGCCGGCACGCTGCGAATGATTAGCGTGCGACCCGTCTCGCGCGTCTCGCTGCTGCTCTCAAAGTTTCTGGTAGTCGCGTTTCACACCTACTTGTTGGTTGCTTTTTTCATCGGATTAAACCTGCTGGTGGGACTCTTGTTTGTTGGCTGGGGAGATCTGCAATTGTATCCGGGCGCACTCAATCTGGTTGATGAACCAGGCAGGCTGCTGCGCGACGAGGCTCTCTTGCGCTTTGCCTATGCCAGCTTTTCCGGCACGTGGGCCCTGCTCGTAATCGCGGCGATTGCCATGCTCTTTTCGGTACTGTTTGAGAGTCCCTCTGTGGCGACGGTGGCCACGCTGGCGCTGTATCTGGTGTTCCTGATTATTGGCCGCGTCGAATTCTTTGAGCACCTGCGTCCTTACTTCTTCACCACGGACATGGACTTCTGGCGCGACGTCTTTAAGCCTGACGTCCCCTGGCAGAGCTTCCAGCACTACGGCAGCATCTGCGGCGCATACACGTTCGGCACGCTGCTGCTGGCGCTGACGATTTTCGAACGCAAAGACATCAAGACTTGAACATGTTGGCGAAGTCTCTCTTGATCGCACTGTGCCTGTTGATGATCGCTGGCGCGATTAAGTTCGATCCGTCGCGCTCGCGGACGCTTCTGGGTGCGGGTGCGCACGATGGCCCGCACCTGCGCTTGCTGACCTGGAACATTGGCTACGGCGAGTTGGAAGATGACAGCCGGGCCCACACCAAAGACTTGCGCGCGGTCGCTAACACGATTTTGAGTAACGACCCGGACGCAGTCGCGTTGCAGGAATTGACGGGTCCCGAACAGCTAAAGACTCTGCTTAGCTATCTTCACAATCGCTACCAGGGAATAGTTGCCCCTGCGGGCGGTAGCGACCGGGTCGATGCGGTACTGGTCAAAGCCAAAGGCGAGCGCTTTGAAACTTTCAAAGTGGAGGAGAAGTATGCGGCGGCCGCTACTTTTCATCTGCAATCGCAGTCACCGCCGATCGTTTTTGTCAGCGCGCACGCGGACGCCTTTAAAGCAGCGCGGAGACGAGTCTTTACCGGTGACGTCGTTGACTGGGCCCGTACACGTCCCAACGGAGCAATGGTTTTTGTCGCCGGCGATTTCAACTTTGAAATGGCAGCGAAGGATGAATCTCACCTCTACACCGACAACCTAAAGAACGATAGCGAGGCATACAGTTATTTGCTGAAGTACTTTCGCGACTTGGGCCGCGACGCCGGATACACCGCAGTCGATGATCGCCGCATCGATTACATCTTCGGACCGCCTGAGACAGTTGCGCTGCGACGAGCCGAAGTGCTCCGGAATGCTGCCGTCGGCCAGATGGATCATTGGCCCGTGCTAATTGAAGTCGCGCTGTAACGCGCAATTGAGAATCAACGATGAATCAACTAGCGCTACATGCCGACGCATTAACCAAGAAGTATCAGCGGCGTTTAGTTGTCGATCGCTTGTCGCTCTCAGTTGGGCGTGGCGATGTTTTCGGATTTCTGGGGCAGAACGGCGCGGGAAAATCAACGACGATCCGGATGGCCTTGGGGTTGGTGCGGCCAACTTCAGGTCGCGTGGAAGTGCTCGGACACGATATGGCTCGCCGACCGCGCGCGGCCTTGAAGCGCGTCGGCGCGATGATCGAAGCGCCCGCTTTTTACGAGAACTTCTCAGGTCAGCAGAACCTGCGGATGCTGGCGGCAATGTCCGGCGGGGCGACCGCGCGAGCAATTGAAGAAGTGCTTGAGTTGGTTGGTCTGCGCGAACGTTCGAGAGACCCGGTGCGCGTCTACTCCCATGGCATGCGGCAGCGTCTGGGCATCGCCCAAGCGCTGCTGCCAAATCCCGAACTGATCATTCTGGACGAGCCAACCGATGGCCTCGATCCGCAGGGACTCGCGGAAGTCAGAGATCTGATCGGGCGATTGCGCGATGAGCGGCGTCTCACGATAGTCCTGTCGAGTCATCTGCTTCACGAGGTCGAGCAGGTTTGCAATCGTGTGGCGATAATCGATGACGGCCGGCTGCTTTACGAGGGCTCCGTCCAGGAGTTGGTGGCCGCGGGCCAACGAATTAGATTGAAGACCGACCGCGTTACGGACGCCTTCAACCTGCTTGCCAACGATCAGCAACTCGCAGTCAATCGCAATGGAGATCAGTGTCTCTATCTGCAGGTTGCCGATGAAGAGATTCCGGACATCAATGCGCTGCTGGTCCGTAACGGATTCCGCGTGACGGAAATTTCTGCACAGCGTGAATCGCTCGAGGAAGTGTTTCTGCGCCTCACTCGCGAAGCACGAGTCCCTGAAAAGCCGGACGTCAACAAATAATCTCCGACAATATTGGGTCTAATAGGCCGCGGGCTCGACTTCGCTTTGCCAACGCCGTTGGCAGAAAACTACAATCGCGGCGATGATTCCCGTCGTCGAAGCCATCAGCATAGTTCTTGAGCAAACGTCCGCGCTCAACACTGAATCTGTCGCCGTAGGCGAATCCACCGGACGAATTCTCGCTGAAGACATCGTCGCCGATACGGATCTGCCGCCATTCGATCGGGCACAAATGGATGGTTACGCAGTGCGCGCGGCGGATGTCGCGAACACACCAGCTCAATTGAAAGTCGTGGGCGAATCTGCCGCCGGCGCAGGTTGGCATCAAGAGATGAACGCCGGCGAAGCTGTTCGGATCATGACTGGCGCGCCGGTGCCCGTCGGCGCTGACGCCGTGCAGCAGGTTGAATTGACACGCGAGCCAAACGGCACAGGCACTGTCGAAATTCTCGAATCTGTTGAAGCCGGCCGTTCGATCGTAAAGCAAGCAGCCGAAATCAAATCAGGCGAAACGGTCTTGCGCGCCGGGGACGACATCAACGCGCAGACAATCGCAACGCTCGCTTCGTTCGGATACGCGCAGGTGATAGTTGGCCGGAGACCACGAGTCGCGGTCATGGCCACAGGCAGCGAACTTGTCGACGTAAACGAAAAGCCCGGTAGCGATCAGATTCGCGATTCGAACAATTACACAATCGAGGCTTACGCGAGACTCACCGGCGCGACCGTCCGGCGGTTACCGCTCGCCGGCGATGATAGAGAAGAATTGAGACAGCAGATGTCTGCTGCCGTTGAGAACTGTGACGTGTTGATTACTTCTGGCGGAGTGTCAATGGGTGTTTACGACTTTACGAAAACCGCGTTCCGGGACCTGGGCGCAGAAATTTTCTTTGAACGTGTCGCGCTGCGACCGGGGAAACCTACCGTGTTTGGCCGCATCGGCAAGACTTTGATCTTCGGATTGCCCGGCAATCCCGTTTCCGTGGCGGTGACTTTCAATCTTTTTGTGCGCGCGGCCTTGCGCGCCATGCAAGGCGCGACGGAAACGTCTCTGCCGCGACTCACCGCGGTACTCGCGAGAGATGTGAAGGGCTCACGGGGTCGCGAAAGTTATTTACCCGCAATTCTGCACACGGATGAAAAGGGCAATCTGCTGGCTGAGCCCTTGAAATGGGGAGGCTCGTCCGATTTTGTTTCGTTCGCGCGCGCGACTGCGCTGATTAATATTCCGGCAGACGCCGCAACAGTTAACGCCGGATCAATCGTTGACGGCTGCCGATTGCCGTTCATGTAAACTATGACCAAACTCACGCACATCGACGAACACGGTCGCGCGCAGATGGTCGATACGTCCGAAAAGCAAGTCACAGCGCGCCGTGCCGTCGCATCAGCCCGCGTGTTGATGTCGGCAGAAACAATCGCAGCAATTCGAACCCACACGACACCGAAAGGTGATCCGTTGGAAACCGCCCGCCTCGCCGGAGTGATGGCCGCAAAACGGACTGCTGAATTAATTCCACTCTGTCATCCGCTGCCGCTGACGCATGTGAACGTGAATGCGGAAGTTCGTGACGAAGGGGTCTATCTCGAATCGGAAGTTTCGACCAAGGCCCAGACCGGAGTTGAGATGGAAGCTCTCACTGCCGTTTCTGTGGCAGCGCTGACGATCTATGACATGTGCAAAGCGCTGGACAAGTCGATGACGATCACAGACATCCGTCTGGAGCTAAAAACCGGTGGTAAATCGGGCGATTACAAGCGGCCGAACGACGACGGAACAAGCTGACGCTGATTTGCGTTCAGGAAAGTGATGAAATACCGACTGGCAGCAGGCGCCCGGCCGCAGGCAAAAACGCTTCTCTTCGCCGCGGCGATCTCGGTTGCGCTCTGGTTCATTCCATTCGCAGAAATTCTCGCGTATCCCTTCCGCATTTTTGTGACTTTCATCCATGAAGGCGGTCACGCAATCGCAGCGCTGCTTACCGGGAACTCAGTTTTGAGCCTCAGCGTTTCCATGAACGGCGCGGGCGAGACGTACACAACTCAGGGCGGAACTTTTTCGCAGATGTTTGTTTCAAGCGCCGGCTATCTCGGCGCGATGGCGTTCGGCGCAGTGATGCTCGTGCTGATTCGTCGCGCCGCCGCGGCGCGCGTCATCCTGTTCATCAGCGCTTTTCTGATTCTTTTTCTGACATTTGTGTTCGGATTTCTTAAGCCGATCTTTAACGGTCCTCCTGCGTCATGGTGGAGTGTGCCGTTCACATTTATTGCCGGCGTCCTGATTTCGCTGGGACTCTACGCAATCGGACGCTGGACTTCTGAACGCGTCGCACTATTTATCGTCAGCATGATCGCGGTGCAGTGCATCTTGAATGCGCTGCTCGATCTGAAAACAGTCTTCTTCCTTTCGTCACCGTTTGCTCCCGCAGTTCCGAATGACGCCGTGAATATGGCGAACGCGACGGGTGTACCCGCAATCTTCTGGTCGGTGCTTTGGATTGCCGTCGCACTCGGAATGCTCCTGCTTGCTTTGCGGCTGTACGTTTACCGGCGTGACAAGGCCTTTGATGCTCAACAAGACCTGCCGTTTGAGAGCAAAGCTGTGTAAAAGCACGGCAAAGTCGAGTTAAACTCATTGATTCGTATCTTCCGAATCAGTGTGCAGATGAGTTCAAGCAGACAACGCGTTGACAACCTGGATAGCCAGTTCGCCGAGATTCACAAGACTTCGTGCGACGCGATCGCCGGGCTTTCGCCGGAATTGCTTTACACGCGAACCGCGGGAGCGACGTCTAATGATAGTTGCGGCGAACAGATCCTGCGTTGCGGGGCAGTGATTGAACAAAGTTTTGGCGGCATGACGGCTAATCTTTGGGACGATCCGTTTGAGTGGACGCTGCCCGAGACGCTGAATACGCCGGCGAAAGTGCTGGAGTATCTCAGCGAAGTCGAGACCTTGCGTAATCGCGCGTTTTTGGCCTTCAAGAATGACGCGGATCTTTCCAAAGAGATAATGACGCCGGCGGGGGCGAAGCAAATCTCCCCTTTTTTGCTGGACACTCTGAAGAGAGCAAGGCATCATCAGCAGCGCGCATTCACGGCTCTTGAGTTTCTAAAACTGACCGCCGACCACTGATCACTTTTCTATGTTCTGTCCGAGATGCGGCCAACAACAAGCCACCGACTCGATGCGATTCTGTTCGCGTTGCGGGTTCCTAATGGAAGGGGTCATGTACCTCCTCGGCAACAGCGGCATATTGCCGCACGTTGAATCCGGCGAACCTAAAATGTCCAAGAAGCGCAAGGGTGTGATGCAGGGCGTGATCGTTTTCCTCGCCGGCGTTTTGCTGGTGCCGGTTTTCGGTGTGATGTCAGGGTTTTCGGATGGACGTATCTCAGACGTGTTCGGCTTCTTTGCGGCGCTGACGGCGGTGATCTGCTTCATTGGAGGATTGCTACGAATATTGTTCGCCGCAATTTTCGAAGAGGGGGCGCCGTCGCCGCGCCCTTACGTATCTGCACCATCGTACATGCCGCCCGCAATGCCGCCGGCACCGGCTCGCGTAGCCGCTTTACCACCTCCGGCCGTTAACACCCAGCCGTGGCGTCAACGTCCGGAAACCGCGGAAATCGTCCCGCCAACAAGTGTGCCGGATCACACCACCAAGCTGCTCGAAAAATCTGAAGAAAAAAGTTGAGCCTCGAAGCCCGCCTGCGAGAGCGCATTAAGCGCGAAGGACCGATCAGCTTCTACGAATGGATGAAGACCGCGCTTTATGATGAGCGCGAGGGTTACTACTGCGCGCCGCGAGTGCGGCAGGGCAGAACGGGTGACTATCGAACGGCGCCGGAAACGAGTCCACTCTTCGCAGCGACGTTCGCAGCCTGCTTCGCGAAACTCTTTGCCGAACTGGGTTCGCCTCATGAATTCACGATCGTGGAAGTGGGCGCCGGTTCGGGAGATTTTGCACAAGGTGTTCTCGCGACGCTCAAGGCTGAACATCCAGGGGTGTTCGATGCAACCCATTATGTCGCTGAGGAGTTCGGTGCGGCGTCGCGTGAACAATGCACGTCGCGACTGGCCGTGTTTAGTGATCGGGTGACGGTTAGAGAGCCGAGCAGCGCAGCAGGTGATCCGATCACGGGTGTCGTTTTCTCGAACGAGTTGATTGATGCGTTTCCGGTGAATCGCGTCGCCATGAGGGACGGCCGTTTGCGCGAGCTGTTTGTCGGCGTCCAGGATTCGCAATTCGTTTGGCGCGAGGGCGAACTAGAAGAACCGGTTGCTGCTTACTGCAAGCGCGTCGATTTGAATTTGTGCGAAGGACAGATCGCCGAGATCAATTTGAAGGCTGAAGCCTTCATCACGCGCGCGGCCGCTACACTCGAACGCGGCTATGTGGTGACGGTTGATTACGGCGCCGAACGAAATGAGCTCTTGACCAGGCCGGGCCGGCAGCAAGGGACGCTCCGAGCGTACCGTTCGCACCAGTTCGCCGAGAACGTACTGGCAAATCCGGGTCAACAAGACCTTACCACCACGATTGATTGGACCCAGATCAAAGAAGCCGGTGAACGATGTGGACTTCGCATCGTGCGCTTTGATCAATTGGATCAGTTTCTGATTGGCGAAGGCCTCTTGAATCGCGTTGCCACGATCAGCCGAACAGTAAGAGATATGGCTGAGGCAGCGCAGCTGACGGCAAGCGCGCGCGAGTTAATCATGCCTGGCGCAATGGCCTCGTCTTTTCAAGTCCTGGTGCAGGAAAAGTCGGGCTAATCGGCCGCTCCGGCTGTCGAATTCTCACCGCCGTATCAAGACCACTCCTAAAAATTTAGTTGACAACCGCCAGGCTTGAGGGTATAAGCTCCTAAAACCTTAGGAGACGAATCTAAAGTGCCGCGCGCAAAAGCAGAAAAACTAACCCCGCTCGAGCTGGAAATAATGAATGTGCTCTGGGAGGAAGGTCCCGCGAATGTCCAGATAGTCCAACAGAAGTTGAACCGGCCACTCGCCTACACCACGGTGCAGACGATGCTCAACATTCTGCATCGCAAAGGAAAAGTGAAGCGCGCGTTGCGGGACCGCGCGTACTTTTACACGGCGGTGGTTAGTCGCAGCCACGTGACGCGGCAGCACATTGGCGACATTATCGATCGTCTATTTGGCGGCTCGGCAGAGAGCCTGGTGATGAGCCTGGTCGAGACAAAACATCTGACACCCAAAAAACTGGCGCGCTTGCAGCAGTTGATTGAAGACAACCGCGGAGAGAAGAAATGAGACTTCTGACTCAGGCCCTGCTGACGTTTCTGCTTAATGCGATTTGGCAGGTGGCGCTAATTGTCGCGTTCGCTGCTTTCGCCGATTGGTTATTGCGTGGAATCGCGGCGCGCTATCGACATGCGTTGTGGATCGTCACGCTACTTGCTTGCATCACGCTTCCACTTTTCAGCGCAAACGCCCTGCGGAAGCCGGTCCCAGTGCGCAACCCAGTTGCCGCGCCAATCACGTCAGGACCCGTAGTCCTCACTCGCATCATCACCCCAGACGTCGAGATCGCTGATACCCCTAATGCTGAAGCGCTCACATCAACCAATCCAGCGGCAAAACGTCCAATTGTTTCCTGGAGCTCGTTAACCCTTCCGGTGCGCGTCGCGTTCACCATTCTCGCAACTTACATCGCGTTCTTGCTGTGGAAGTTCGTGCTTCTTTTGCGTGCCTGGCGCCGGACGCAATCGATCGTCGCGGGTGCATCAGACTC
>Ga0207675_100000607_pt1 | contig 34962 bp, 31 predicted proteins | sample KBSSwiS42_FD_184305 | JGI IMG/M metagenome (GOLD analysis project Ga0207675, IMG submission 184305) | Switchgrass rhizosphere microbial communities from Kellogg Biological Station, Michigan, USA - KBS Switchgrass S4-2 (SPAdes) (version 2) | ecosystem: Host-associated > Plants > Roots >...
CAGCGCCCGCATCAAGGTCGAGGCGATCGACAACATCTTCTTCAACATTTCAAGCGGATTTGCAATTACCGGTTCCCCGACTCAGACGCTTACGGTCGCATCTGTTAATCCCGGCAACGGCGTGACTATCGCGGTTAATCCGACCGACAACGCCGGCTTCGGTGATGGCTCAACTCAATTCACGCGGACGTTTAATCGCAACGCCACGGTGAGCTTGACTGCGCCGAACACCGCGAGCGGAAATAACTTTCTCAAGTGGTTACGCAATGGCGTGGATTTCGTCACTACTGGATCTACCAACGTGACAATGGATGCGGATTACACGATGACAGCAGTGTTCGCACCGCCGCCGCAGATATACGTAGAAACGGGGACCAACAACGCGGCGGCTGTCGACTCAGTCGCATTCGTGCGTGGGCCATTCAAGCTTTTCGACTCGTACAACTTCAGTGGTGATCACCGGACTCGTCTAATTCTGTTCACGTCAGATTTGGTACTGACTCAACCAAACCCAGCGCTGCTGTCGGTGCAAGCCGGAGGGTTCCCGCTGACCGTGGAAGCCGTCGGGCCGATCTCGGGAGTCTCGGGACTCACTGGTTCCTACGTAATCGCGAGACTTCCGGACGGCTTACCGACAGGGAATCTACAAATGACACTTACCTTGGGCAGCGCTACGAGCAATACGACAACTGTCAGCATCGTTCCGTAATCACGCTGCACCTTTCAAGTCTCAATCTCAAGCCTCAAGTCTCAAGCCTCAAGTCTCACGCCTCAAGTCTCAGTGTGAAGCTGTGTTCGGCCTAGCGAGAGTCGCGAGGGTCCACAAGGGAAAATGATCCGAAACTGTGAGGTTGCGATCGATGCCGTAACTCTTTGGAGTCAAACCGCGGAGCCAAATCCAATCAAGCTTGAGCTTTACATCGAACATCAAGGCTTTGCGATAGAAAGTTGACTCGTCATCGGGGACGGGGGTTGTGAAGCCGGCCTCAGTGAATAATTTGCGAATGCCTTCAACAGCGGGTAGCTCCCATGTGTTGAAGTCGCCGAGTACTACGACCGGCGTTCCTCTCGGCAAGTGATCCAAGTCAGTGAGCACGGCGCGCAATTGCTCTATCTTTTTCGCGATCGTGAGCCGAGTTTCGCTATGTACTGAATAAATGCGAATCGGGGTGTTGCCAATCATGATCGTTGCCGCGACTGCCACGCGCTGTCGTCCTGCGGGTCCGGCGTTCGGCAAGACGATTCGGGCAACATCGGTGAGCGGGTACGGACTCAGAATTTCGACGCCTGTTTCTTCCTCGTCCGCTTTCTTCTGCTCAAGGTTCGTGGCCGGCGCAGCCCATGCGTAATACATGCCGAGGGCATCAGCGATCGCCTTTGCGTGGTTCAAATTTCCGCTTCGTGCTTTCGCGCGATCTACTTCCTGCAAACCGATGATCAAGGGCGTCGACGCGCGACGGTCTTTCAACCATTTGATGATCTGTTCGAGTTCCTTTCCGCTGCGCCAACGAATGTTGTAGGAAACGAGTTTGATTTCAGCACCGGCCGCAACCTCAACCGCTTGTCGGGCCGCGCCGCATTCAAGCAGCGAGTCGCTTCGTCCAGTTTCCATTTGCGCGTTAACCGATCTGAGACCGAAGACTATAACGATGATGAGCAAGGTCGGAAAGACGCGGACAGAAAGATATGACCGGCTAAAAATCATTTGCTGAGAGTCAGTGAAAAAAATCAGAACTCGATACGTAAACCATCGCGAGCGGCAATCGTTTCGCCCGGCCACAACTTCCGAGCTTCGGCTTCCAGGTCGATACCGTCCCACTCTGGATAGAGATGCGTGAGCACCAGCTTGCGTGGCTCAGCGATCGCCGCCATCCGCATGGCATCGGTCAGCTCGAGGTGCGTTTGAATTGGCTTGTTGCGAAAGAATGAACACTCAAGCACAAACAAATCGGCGGACCGCGCAAACCGCGCAACATCTTCCGAAAACCCGGTGTCCGAAGTGTAAACAAACGTCGTGCCGCGTTCGTCCGTGAGACGTAGTGCGAGACTTTCGGCGCGATGGGGTGTCGACAGCGTCGTGGCGGTTACTCCTCTAACCGGTGCGAAACTCGATGGCGAATCATTCGCCGAGATTTCGTTGAACTCAAGCGGAAAAGGGAGCGAGGACAACTTGTAATTATGGGCATTATCAATCCCCTCCAACAATTTTCTGGTGCCCGCGCAAGCAAAAATCCGTAAGGGCCTGGTTCGTGAATGCGTCTGCGGCGCGTGCTTCATTCCGAACAAGAGCGGGGCGAGCCCGCCGCAATGATCCAAGTGCAGGTGGCTGATCCATATGGCGTCGAGGTCCGGCCAGTCGAGTCCTTCTTGCGCCATCCGATGTGGCGCATCGGCACTGCAATCCAGCAGCAGGGAGCCGTGTTCCGTTTGCAGCCAGAACGCCGCCGCAGCGCGCTGCGGATGGAAGACAGAAGTGCCTGAACCGAGAACGATGAGCTGCATAAGTCAAAACCTAAATTGAAAAATGAAAATTGAAAAGTGCAAATTGCAAATTGTCGGTCACCCTGAGTGTGACAAGGTTGTCTTCACGCTGTTCTTGTCGTTCATTGTCTATCGCGTTATTCTGTCGCGCTCTCTTACTCCAGACAAGACTTCAGTCTCTGGACTTGATCGCATGACTGTTAAATCTGACCGTTGGATTCGCCGGATGGCGGAAGAAGCGCAACTAATTCAACCGTTCGAAGCGCGGCTGATTCGCGAGGTCGCGGGCACGCGCATCATTTCTGCCGGCGCCTCGAGTTATGGCTACGACATGCGCCTGGCCGACGATGGCTTTCGCGTATTCTCGCCGATTCATGGACGGGAAATTGACCCCAAACATTTTGACGAGGATTCGCTTGTTGAACCACCCCTACGCACGGCTGATGACGGATCGAAGTATTACCTGATGCCGCCGCACTCGTATGCGTTAGGAGTTTCCGTCGAGACTTTTCACATGCCGCGAAATGTAACCGGCATCTGCATGGGCAAGAGCACTTACGCGCGGGCGGGTCTGGCGGTAAACACCACGCCCCTCGAGGCCGGTTGGGTCGGCCGTCTGGTGATCGAGCTTGGCAACCTCGCCGACCTCCCTTTACGTGTTTATGTGAATGAAGGAATTGGGCAAGTTCTGTTCTTTGAATCCGATGAAGACTGCAGCACGTCGTATGAAGATCGCGGCGGCAAGTATCAGGGACAGACAGGCCTTACTTATTCTCGTCTCTAGTGAGATGCGTTCGTCGCGGGTGGAGTGACAAGAGCAAATCGGCTAGGTAGAATAGCTACCCCCCTTTAGGTGACAAATACTGTTTAGCGCAAATTTATTTAGGGCGTTTTCTCACGTGCGCATTGCACATGCGGAAAATTCCCTTGTCATTGAGTCTAGCGGAGACTAGAATTCGCCACTTACGGTTGGTTTTGTTGTTACATGCTCGCACCTGATACGCGCCTCGCACCTGCGCCGTCGCGGAGTGTGGATACTCCGTTACAAGAACTCGTCGCGTCAAGTGGGTACTCCCGATACCAACGCGACGAACGTGACGTACGCGAATACTTCTCGCCGCTGTTCCGACATAAGTGGTTGATCCTGACGGTTGTGCTCGTTGCCACAGCCGCCGCCGCGGTTTATGCCTTCAGTTTGCCACCAATCTATGAATCGTCGGCGGTCTTGCAGATGGATCCGAAGGAATTCGCGTACATGGAAGACAACCGCGGAATGGTCCTTCGCTCGTACAACGACTACGACGACCAGAACACGCAGATACACCTGTTGAGCAATCCCCATCTCTTGCGGCAAGTTGTTTTGCAGCTGGATCTGGAACACCGACCTGGCTTTCTAAACAGTCGCAACGACACCAGCGTCCTGAGGAGTATCAAACGAGTTTTTTCGCGCAAGCGAGCCGCTGCGCCCACAACAGACGTCGCGCCCACCAGAAGTGGCGAAACGAACGTCAATGACCTGAGCCAGGAACGAATTCGCGAACTCGAACCGTATGTGGGAGCTATCGCTTCTGCTTTAAAAGTTCAGCCGGTGGAACGCACAAACTTGGTCACGGTCAGCATCGCGGATGCAGACCCGCAGGTCGCAATGCAGATCGTAGACACATTGACCAAGACTTTCGTTAGCAACACCACGAGTTATCAGAACCGCGGTTCACAGCAGGCAGCCGAAACATTGAGCAGGCAAATTAGCGAGATCCAGGTAAACATCAAACAGGCGGAGGACGCTCGCTTAAACTACTTGAAGAGTCACAATCTGCCGCTCGAGAAGGGAGACGGCAGAAACCTAACTGCCGATCGCCTGGCAAAACTGAGTTCCCAACTGCTCGATGCCGAAAATGATCGGAAGCAGATCGAAGCAAACTATGAAGCGGCAAAGCAGGCGAAGGATCCGTCAGTTGTGCCTTCGGCAAGAAGCAGTGAGGAGATCCAGGACCTTCGCAAGAGCATTCACCAACTCGAACAAAAGCGCACGTCGCTGCTGCAAACCTACACTCCTGAGTGGCCTGAGGTGAAAAAGGTCGAGTCTGAGATTCGCGAACTCCAGAGTGCGATCGGCAGGACTTCAACCGACGCGGTGGCGACCATGAAATCACAATTAGACGCCGCCGTTAAGCGCGAAACAAAATTGCGTGACGCGTACTACAAAGAGAGAGGGGCGGCCAATGTCCAGACGCAGGACGAGGTCGCGCTTTCGAATCTTAATCAGCAAATCGAAATTAATCGTCAGGTTTACAACACGCTTTATCAGCGGCTGACGGAAATGCAGGTGAATTCCCTCGATAAGTCAGTGCGTGTCGGCATAGTTACTCCGGCGGTAGTGCCGGCCGCGCCGGTCGGTCCCGCGCGCGGTAGTAAGGTAATCATTATCTTCATAATTTCGCTGATGGGCGGCATCGGTCTCGCCTTTCTCATCGACCAATTTGACAACACCCTGAAATCCGCAGAAGACGTTGCCACCCATGTCGCATTACCGACATTGGCTCTCATTCCGGCCGGCGCCGTCAACGGGAATGGTGGTTTTAAGGGCAAACTCTTCCGGCGGATTCACGCTGACGAGAATCAGACGCCGTCACTCGCTTTATCAACAGATGTTCGTTCACCGACAGCCGAAGCTTACCGGCATCTGCTCGCGTCTTTGCTCTTCACGTCGCCCGGCCGATCGCCGCGCACGATTCTCGTCACGTCGGGAAGTCCTTTGGAAGGCAAAACGACAATTTCGGTTAATACAGCGCTCACGTTCGCTCAAACCGGCGCTAAGGTACTGCTGATCGATTGCGACTTGCGCCGCCCCCGCGTTCATCGCCATCTGGGCCTCGAAAACGTTGCGGGCTTAACTACGTATCTATCAGGTCGTGAGGAAATCGACTCGCTGATTCAAACGCACGAGCCATATCCAAACCTCAAAGTGATTACGGCCGGACCCATGCCTACCAATCCGGCAGATTTTCTCACTTCAACAGAGATGCGGATTTTGCTTAAAGTAGTCGGCGATCGATTCGATCACGTGGTTATTGATTCGCCACCTGCGATTTCGTTCGCCGATGCCAGTATTGTTGCCACGTTGGTTGATGGCGTGGTGATTGTGGCTCACGGCGATCGCACTTCGCGCCGTTTGGTGAGGCGCGTGAAACAGCGTCTGGAAGCAGTCGGCGCCAACGTGTATGGCGTGGTGCTTAACCAGGTGAATCCCCGCTCCCACGATTACTTGTACGAATACTACAACGGGTACGAGGACGATTGATTCGTTCACCAATGCGTTCAGCCGATCAGCCAAAGACAGTACCGGCTTTTGACCTCTTCTTCGCGTTCATCGATGGCGTCTACGACTACGTGTGCGCCGAATGCACCGCGCTCTGCTGTAAGGGGCATGGGCTGGGCGGTAACCTTGAGAGAGAGTTGCGCCCGCTGTTTGCTCGGTATCCGCAACTGGAAAGCATGGCAATATCGCGCACCGGTGGGCAGATTACGTTTGCCAGCACTGGCGGCGGTTGCGTGTTGCTCGACGTGGATAACTTTTGCCGAATCGAAAAGGAATTAGGTAAAGACAAGAAACCGAACATCTGCAATCTCTTTCCCTTCAATGCGTTTTCGAAGATTGGCAAGACGATAGTGGTCATGCCTCATTTTTTGTGCCCGCTTCGCGCGGTGATACCTGCAGCGCCCGGCGAGGTGCGCGGCACATATGCGTTTATCGAAGACGAATTGCAGAAAAGTAACCTGCTTGATAACGCGTACGTAAAAAGTTTCGTGGCGCCGGCACGCCTGCATCCATCGTTAGACGAAGCGGCCGCCATTGAAAGGGAGCGCGCTTTCCGTGATCGTTGCGCAAGCGCCCTGGGTATTGATAGATTCTCTGACGTTTTGATGAATGCTGCGGCGGACGCTTCAGCGCTCAGTGTTTTTTTAGAGCGAGCGCGCCGTATCCTGGGTTACCAAACGGCGGCTCAATCGAACGGGCGCGACCTTATTGATGATCTTTTGCTCACTCTTGCAGGACCCTACCGGATAAGCTTGCTGGATTTGTCGGATGAAGGAGTGTTACGAGCACTAGCCATTGCGGAGCTCATTATTCGCCGAGCCTGGGCCGGAGCGACAATCACGCCAAGTTTGCAGGGAATTGCTAATACCGCCGCAACATTCCGACCCGTCCAGGCCCTGCTCGCCGACGGTGACGAGCGATTTGATTTTGGCCGAGTGACCAAGAACACATTCTCATTCAGCGAGGCAGAACTGACGTTTGCTGCTTTCATAACGACACAGCATTCAGTCGAGAAGGGCGTGCTGGATGCGCTCGATGAGGCGATATCACCGGAAATGGCGGTCGCCGATCGTTCGGTGTTACTGATGCGTCTGGGTCAACAGATGGAAGCTGTGAAATCTAAACGGAAACGAAAACACGGAACGGTGATTGAAGAGATTCTCGCGTCGCAAGGTAATCAGATCGCACAGATTGCAATTTCAAATTAGGTTGGGAACGGGTCGGAAACAAACTAATGGGTGATTTGCCACGTTACAGGTATAGTTCGACTTGAATGAAGAAACTCGACCGCCTCGGGTGGGCGGATGGACTCGCATTTCGTTCATACGGGCTTCGCATCGGTGTTCGTGTATCCGACCGCGCCGCGATGGAAAGTGTCATAGATCGTCTGCCGCCCGGATGGAAGCCGGCCGCATCGCCGATCGTCGACCACCTCTTTTCTTTGATTGTCGGCGGTCAGCACACTGCGTCACACGTGCAGCGTTTCAACCTGCTCTACTACGACGCATTGCGGCTGGCGCGAACGAAGGAGCTTGACTTACTGTTGAAGACCTTCGAGTCTGAATTACAGTTGCTGGTCGCCGAATTTGCGCGCGGACGCACGTTCGTTCACGCGGGTGTGGTTGGCTGGAAGAACCAGGCCGTGGTAATTCCGGGAACTAGTTTCAGTGGCAAAACTACGCTCGTGACAAAGTTGATACAAGCCGGCGCTAAATACTATTCGGATGAATATGCCGTGATGGACAAATACGGGCTCGTCCATCCATTTCCGCGACCGCTGGGAGTCCGACGGGCCGATGAGTACGAAACGACCCGCGTCGATGCAGCTTCCCTTGGCGGAACCCCGGGGTCGAAACCGTTGCCGGTCCGGTTAGTGATCTCGACGCATTATCGTGCTGGAGCGAGATGGCGTCCCCGCGAGTTGACACGCGGGCGCGGTTTCCTCGAACTGTTGGCGAATACCGTCTCGGCGCGGTCGCAAACAAAGCTCGCCTTTGCCACGCTGCCGAAGGCTCTTAGTTCGGCTGAGGTTCTTAAGGGTGTACGCGGCGAGGCTGATGAAGTAGTTGAAGCAATTCTCGAGAAGGTGACCTAATCAACCCTCAGATTGAAGTGCGGGACTTTCAAATCGAGTTGAAATGAGGAGGATGGATGAAACGAGGAAACGGACATTCTTTACCTAAAGCGAGAAAAGATGATCTGGTTACACGGCAAATTACCGGCGAGTTGTTGGTATACGATCTCAAAAGGCACAAAGCATTCTGCCTGAATAACACGGCGGCCACCGTTTGGAAGAACTGTAACGGTAAACGGACTGTTTCAGATCTGGCTGCGACATTGAGTAACGAACACCATTCGCCGGCCGACGAGAAAGTCATTTGGCTGGCGCTCGACCAGCTGGAGAAGTCATACCTGCTGGATACGCGCACCACGCGGCCCGTGGGCCTGCCTCCTATTTCGCGCCGCAGCTTAATCCGCGCCGGAATTGTGACTGCGGTAACGCTTCCCTTGGTGACAATGATCACATCGCCTGTCGCTGCGCAAGCCGGCACGCCAATTACCGATACGGTTTGCTTTGGCCGTCACCAAAGCGACCCGGGTGGCTGCGGAAACAATCCGTGCTCGCCTCCGGTAGGAGCAAAGTGCGTCAACGGTCCGGGCAACACTTGTAAGTGCCAGTAACGGATAGTGCTCACCGCTTCACGACCAATTGATCGTAGGCGACGGTTTCAAAAGTGGCTGAATGTCCAATCCCTCGGCAGGTTCGGGCGCGGGAAACCTGATAGCGCGCTCGTTATCGGGTACCTGGCGCCAAAATCCGGAACCGTTAAGCCTTTCACCGCAACAACTGTCGATCGCAGCCCCGCTGCTGCTCTCAACCGGGGCTGCCGCTCTCGCTTGGACGCGCCTTGGAAGATTTGATATCTCGACCAACGACCTCTCGGATCTCAGAGAGGGATACCGCAAACACTTAATCGACGCCGCCGTTCATGAGCTGGAAATTGTCGACCTCTTCAAACGCGCGCGCGCCAACTGTATCGAGCCGATCCTCTTCAAAGGCTGGGCACTGGCTCGTCTGTATCCCGACGCGGGCTTGCGGCCTTATGGTGATCATGACTTATGGATGCCGGGGCAAGATCTAGAGCGGTTCTATCGAGCCCTTGCCGACGGAGACGACTACGCATTCTGCGTCGAACCTCACATCACCTTTTATCCGCAGTATGAAAGATCGTTCGACGATGTAATGCGCCGATCTCAACTTGTCTCTTTGAATGGCGCTCAAATTAGAGTGCCGGGAGACGAAGATCACCTTCGATTCATTTGCCTTCACTTCCTCTTCCACGGTGGTTGGCGGCCGCTATGGCTTTGCGATGTGGCGTTGATGGTTGAATCGGTAGATTCAGGATTCGATTGGGATCGATGTCTTGGTGGGAATCGAAAGTACGCCGACTGGGTGGCCTGCGTCATCGGCCTCGCCCATCAATTGCTGGGCGCAGAGGTAGCGGGAACTCCAGTCGCAAAGCGCGCAAAATCGCTGCCGCGGTGGCTGACTGAGGCCGTCCTCAGACAATGGGAGAAAGGCCCGGGAATGAGTTTCGCAGAGAACTTTTCGTTTTCATTTCCGCGTCGGCTTTTGAAACCTTTCGCACTGGCCCGTTCACTTCGGGAACACTGGCGTAATCCGATTCAGGCCTCGGTGGAGATGAATGCCTCGTTCACCGACGCCCCACGAGCTCTCTTTCAATTCGGTTCGCTCTTCCTGCGCCTCCCCGAGTTCTTCAGGTACTTCGGTCACGAAATACGTCGCACGTAAACAGAGCACTAACTGGTTTTGAATATCGGCTTCAGCAGGACGTTGTGACGGAGTTCCTCGTAGCGGGCGCGGGTATTCTCGTTCAACAGTGCAGGGTTTTCCGTACGGTGCAGCCTTCGCACTTCGCGCTGCATCTGCGCCAGGGAGTTTCCTTTTACCAAACTCTCGATTATCAGTAGATGGATGTCGTCGAATTCGACGATCCCGAGCGCGTTCGTTCCCGTGGCAGCCAGCTTTATCCGCGCCATTTCTTCAATCCAATTGAGCACGGTTTCAACGGGCTGCTCATTTGGATATCGCTCTCGCACGAGATCCAGGATTCTCTTCCGGTCGCGAACATTCAGCAAAAGTGCCAGGAAGAACCGCAGCTCGGTAGCGGTCACGTAACTGCGCCAGTTAATCACGGTCATTTGTCGCTGGGATTCAGCGAGCGCCGCCGCGAGATCGTCAGCAGCTTTGCCATGATGCACGCGTGCCATTTCCAGCAAGGCGCGCCATCTTGCGGCGTTGGGTGACAACCCATAGATCGCCGCCGGTTCGTTTCGCAAGAGATGCGCGTGCGCGGTGCTCAGCAGTGCGAATGCCGTGTGCAGATCGGCCTGTGCGAGCATCTCGCCGATGATCTCATCCGCGTCGGCGTGGTTCATTCCAAGCAAAACATCCGCTGTTTGGGTTCGCTTGATGATAGCCGGGTCGCTAAAGAATGGGTCGATGGCAACCCCGGGAGGGAGATAACGGAATTGCGGTTGTGCGTTTGGCAGTCCAATGGTGCGAATTGTAAGCGTCGTCGATGGCCGATCGAGATGAAACAATGAGTGAATGTAATCGCTGCCGGGAATGATTTTTCTGATGTCGCCATGTTCGAGTAATCGCACTTCTCTCAGGGTCAGTTTGCCGAGCGCAAAGTACGGACTAACGTGGCGTCCCACGCGGAAATCGTAATGGCCGTGCAGGCTGGAACCCGACAACACCTGAAAAGCACCGGCGAAGCCGTGTTGATGGATGGTTGTAGTTCCATCCAGCCAGAAATAGAGATCGATATAGAACCGTGTGCTGTTGAAAAGCGTGACCGGAAGGTTGCTAAAGCTTCCCTCAACATCTTGTTGACGCGGCAAGGGCGCGGCGTCGATCTCTCGGAGGATATCGATCGGGTCGATTCGTTCCGGGGCCTTGAACTGTTCCAAAGCCGCCGCGGCGATGTCGGGGAACCTAATTGAGTCATAACCGGCTTCGCGCCAGTCACGCTCAACTGCCGCGCCCATTTCTTGAAAAAACGCAGTCAGGTCGGCGCGACGATTTTGCCTAACTTTCCGTTTCATGGTTGCGCAAACATAGGTAACGGTGACCAGTGCGCAAGACCAGCCACCGTGAAACCTAAACCGGAGCCAGTGCCCAAGCCGTCGCTAAGCCGCTTTTTTCTTACTAATGACAACTCGCTCGATTGAGGGCGGCAGTTCGTGCATTTCGCTGCCGCTGAAACCGGCATTCCGAAACATTTCTTCAAGTTCAGCGAACGTGTAGGCATCGCCGGCCGGAGTGCCACCGAGCATCTGCATGCTGAATCCGGCAGCCTGCGGCGGCGTGATGCGATCGTCGTTCGGCACGAATTCCAACGTGACCGCGCGGCCACCGTCTGCAAGCGCAGCGTGAACTTTCCGCAGCAGCGTCTCGCAAGTTGCCTTGTCGAAATGGTGCAGGAAATTCGTCAGCAGCACGAGGTCGTAACCCGTGCCGTAGTCGACATCAAACGCGCTACCGGGATTCGTATGATAACGATCCGCGACACCAGCCGTTTGCGCATTTTCCTTGGCAACTTCCAGTACTTTTGGCCAATCAACGGCGGTTACTTGCACCTGCGGATTCTGCCTGGCAAACGCCAGCCCGAACAATCCATGACCAGCAGCGATGTCGAGGATGCGCAGCGGCCGATCGTGCTTTGCGTCGACTAGTTGAGCCATGAGTTGCGCAGGCATCGCCATCATTGGCTGCATCGCGCGCGCAAATTTTACCCACATCGGATGGTCCGGTTGAAACGCTTCGTCTTCAGCGACCGAGCCGCCTTTTCTCACAGCGTCTGTGAGCCGATCGAATTTGTCCTTAATGTGCGACGAGAGAATGAATTCGCTCACCGTCCCCATGTATGCGGGAGAGCGTTTGTCGAGGAATGTCGCAGAATCCGTCGTCAGCGAATAGCTGTTGTCTTGCTTGTTAAGAAAACCGGCGATCGTCAGAAAATCGCAGAGAATACGAGTGCCGCGTTCAGAGGCGCCACAACGTTCGGCGATCGCTTTCGCCGTGGCATTCCCTTCGCCGATCGCAGTGAAGAGTTCAAGTTCAATTGCCGCTTTCAGCGCCTGGGTGCGCTGGTATCCGTTAAGAGTTTCGAACACCAAAGCTGGTGATGGTTGTTTTTGCGTCTGTGCTTCTGGAGCCATGATTAGTCCTTCCTTGATTAATAAATTAATGGGGAAGCAAAGCGTAACGAACAGACTCGGGAAAGTCTAATCGCGAGGCGTTGGGCGAATGAGTTTTAGTTTAGATTAAGAGAGACAGGTTGCGCGAGGCCTTCGATCGAGAGCACGAGACCATGTGGTGACGACACCGGTTGCTTGTTAGGCGCCAGAAAAATGATGAGGCCCTGTCGTCGCCGCTCCTCGTGCGTGAGCGGCTCTTTCAGCTTGAAGTCATACGCCCGCACGTCTTCATCGAAGGTCTTGCGCGCATGCGGATTGTAGGCAAACACATCGTTCGCGCTCAGTATTCTGGAGATAGCCTGCTTAATTGAGATGGACTTCCACTGGGTTCCTGCGTCGTCGTGTAAGGCGAACTTCAATTTTTTTAGCTCGATCGGCACGCCGCCGTTGTGGGTCATCTCGAGCCGCACCGGCAACAAACCCGCGAGCTGAAAATTGGCCTCGAAGAGTTCCTGAGTTTCTTCGTCAGTGAGTAGCGGAGCCGCCCGGACTGATAGCGATCCGAGATTAACTGCCTTTGCTGATGCAGGAAGAGCCGGCAAAGTTTCGGGCGATTTCACCTTGAATAACGTCAGGGTCGGAACCGCGCGATTGGCCATCTTTGCGCAGCCGCAACTGATAACAAGAATTGCCACGCACAAGACTTTTACTGACCGGATTCTCAGTCGCGAGGGCATGCGCGGCACTGTGTCATGGGTGAAAGGGAAAGGCAAGAGAGATTTTGTTTATCAACGCATTCGAACTCTGCAGCTCAAAATCAAAAACGGCGGGAACATGTCCCGCCGTAATTGGTGCGTCACCGAGAACCAGCATCCGCGAATTCGGGCCGCCACGGATATTTGCCATCTCCCCGGTCGAGGGTGAGAACTGACGACCGCAATTTAATTTATCGCGATAGATACTGTCAATAGCAAAGATACTATCTATTCGGATAGTCTTTTGGCGCGCCTACCGGCGCACGCAATTCTATTGCTTCTTTTTAATCAGAGACTTGCGACGGACGCGGATAGGAGCACGAGCGGCCAGCAGACTTTTGTGGCGATGATTGATTATGTAGCAAAGCCCCTGGTGAGTAAGGCCCAAAATTTTGGCTGCACGCGTGACGCTGCCGTTGGCTTCATCCAACGCGCGCTTGATTAGGGCGCTTTCACACTTGCGCACTTCTTCCGCGAAAGGAATGCGCAGCGTTCCATCGGCTGCGGTTGTTTCTGGTTTTGTGAGGGTCGTCAACGACCGCGCGCACGCTCGTAATCGTTGCAACGTTTCGCGGGTGATGTCCTCGCCCAGACGCTCGTCCGCCTGCGAATAAAGGGATTTGATTTGATGGTCGGGCAGAAACGCTTTCAACTCTTCGATCATGGTGAGGAAGACTTGACCGGAGTATTCAAAATCGCCCGCTTCCTCGGCTGCGGTTGCAGCACTTCTCAGCGTTTCAAGCGCGGCCGCGTGCTCACCGCGTCTGGCTTGCGCGACACCTTGTGTTTGCAGAGTTTCACCAATGTGCATCTACTAAGCCTCCGTCTTCGTGGATAGAAAAAGGCTTTCGGGATGCAAGGACCGGGCGAGGCCGGCTTCCCAGTCAACCTGACGCTCGACGACTGAACTGTCGAACCTAAAAACCTACTTCGAGGGTGTTACTTGATTGCTTTTCCAGCATTCCCCACTTCGTCTGCTTGCGGTAAACGTCGTGACGAACGGCGGGCCGTCAAAATGGCTTTAGGCCGGCGCGCCTATGAACCCAACTCTATGAACCCGATGCCGACGCCGCCTCAGCTTTGGCTGTAAGGTAGGTAAGCTGACTTGCGTCGATCATATTTAACCCCTGCTCTCGAACGCTCTTGAAACCCGGGATGATTTCGTTAACTGGGGCGCTCATCAGTTTTTCACTGCGTTTGTAACCCGTGAAATCAAGATAGAGGTGCTTGCGCATGAATCGATCGGGCCAGCCTGCGAAGCGCCAGAGAGGATACTTGATTCCCTTGCCGAACAAACGTTTGCCGAGCATCCGGTAGTAAAGCGGAACGCCCAGCGACCACTGGTAAGGATTTCGGTCTGCAGCATAGAACTCACGATTGTATTTCCAACAAGTAAAGAAAAACTCCCACTGAAGGTCTGTCATCTCGATTAATTTTGCGCTGTCCTTCTTCTCCAGACGCGTGTTTTCGAGCGGCACGAACCACGTCGGCACAAACATGCCTTTTGCGTCGCGCAAATCGTACAACAGATTCAAAGACTCTTTTGTGTCTTGTTCAGTCTCGCCCGGTAACCCGATGATGAACGTGCAAAACGGAAACCAGTTGTGCTTGTTGAGAATTTCCATCCCCTTGAGCACAACGTCGCGCCACTGGTGTGCTTTGTAAGGATAGGCCTTGCCTTTCATGAAAATTTCAAACAGCCGCGAGCTGCCGGTTTCCAGTCCAATGATGGGATCGGCCACACACTTGTTTGGATCGGTTGAGTCCGGATGCGTTAGATGCGAATACGGCACAATGTGGGGCGTGAGCCGCTCAATGATCGTCGGATCCTTGACGACGGGGGCAATCGTAATGTGCGACGTTTGAAGCGTTTTAATGCCCGGCACGGTGGCCACTGAACTAAACAACTTTTCAAGCGCCGGCACGTTCGTTTCGAAATTCGGCATCTGCTCGTACAGGAACATGTCCTCGCTCGCGAGCATTACCTCGGTCGCGCCCTCGCCCGCATTGACACGTGTGCTTTCCAAAATATGTTTGAGTGGAAATGACCGGCCGACCTTCGTTGCCGGGCCGCAAAACTGACAGCCACGTCCGCAGCCGCGTGTAATTTCGACGACGCCAAAAGTCGAGCGGTGCCTGACGACCGGGATCTCATCGACTGTCGGTTGCACGCTCTTCGGCAGCTTGATGATCCGCGGCAGCGAAGGATCGCCTGACATGATCTGGCGGAACAAGTCGCTGAATACTCTTTCGATCTCGCCGTCGATCAAATAGTCGATTTTGAATTCGTCGAGCCGGTTCGCGCGTTCGAGTTGCCACGCGCCCGGACCGCCGACGACGATCTTAGGCTGGTACCTTTTGATTATCGGATGCGTGACGATCTTCAGGAACTCAGCCGCGTTGACAGGCATGAGGTTCTCGCCCGCAAGCTTCGAATAAACATCGGTCGCGTAAGAAATTCCGAGCGGATTATGCGCATGGATGGCGACGAGCTTAGTTTCCGGTCCGACGAACTTGTCCAGATTTTCGACGTAAGTAGCGACGACATCGTCCTCGGAGTATTCGCGCAACAACAACGTCTCGACCATGCGCAATCCATTGGGCACGTACTTCGCGCGGCCGTCAGGCCACGACTCAGTCACCAGCGCTTCCGGGTGAATAAATTTGCGACCGTACTTTGCCGGGATTGTTGCCGACAACATCTGCTGCCAGATGCTGTGTCGCCATTCACTCGCCTCGCTTGACGAGGCGGTTAGAACGATTTCAGGGGACCGCAACCCGAACCTCCGTGGACTTGATTCGGCGCAACGACGAGGCGCTGTGCTGTTTCGGCGCGGATTCTAACACCTGCCTCGCTGGCTTCCAAGGAATATAATTGGATTGCTTTGTTCGCTCTCGTACTGTTGTCTGCCCATAACGTGGTATAGTCCGCCGCGCAGAGTAGTGTTCGTTTGCTTGGTAATCGGTTCTAATACTTGCCGTTTATTACTTTCGCGTGGCCTTTGACCTTTTTTGATAGTCCCCGAAGGCGTTCACAGATTCGCTGAGTCAGGAAAGTTTATATGAGGATTTTGCTCTACAACCCCGACAATGGGGTCACTCGGAATTTCATGCCGCATCTCTGGATGTTCCTGTTGCAAACGCTCACGCCTCCAGGACATGAAGTCTTGCTCATTGATGGCAACGCGCGGCCAATGACCGAGGAGCAGCTCGTTCATTTTGTCCGTAAAGAGAACATAGGCTTGGTAGGCATCGGCGCGATGACACGAATGATCGCGCGCGCTTACCGCATGGCCGATGCAATTCGCTCGGCGGGAATTCCGGTGGTAATGGGTGGTCCACACGTCACAGAAATTCCGGACGAAGCCTTGGGACGAGACGGCGGTCCGCGACATGCAGATGCGGTGGCGTTGGGCGAGGCCGACGAGACCTGGCCGACAATCGTCAATGACGCAGCCCGCGGCGAGCTCAAAGAGATCTATGCACCGCTCGACGATAGCGGTAAAGAGCGAAAGCCCAGTCTGCAACCTTACCCGGAAATCCCGTGGAGCACGATGGATTTGGATCAGTTCGATCTGGTGCCGAAGCCGATCCGAAGGCTGCTCAAGCGGCAAGGTTCGGGATGGGGTTCGGTTCATATGATTCCGATCGAGTCTGGCCGTGGCTGTCCATACGGGTGCGAGTTCTGCACGGTCACCGGCTTCTTCGGAGATTCTATTCGTTTCCGCAGCAACGAAAGCGTAGTTAATGAGTTGCTGACGTTGAAGCGGCACGCGCGTAAAAATCGCAAACAGGTGATGGTGTTTTTCATTGACGACAACTTTGCCATCAACATCAAGCGAACGAAGTCGTTGCTGCGCGACATTATCGCCGCCGACGCGCAGCTCCCATGGACCGCGCAAATTAGCGCCAATCTTTTGCGCGACGAAGAGCTGGTTGATCTGATTGCCGCATCGCACGGCAAATGGATCTTCATCGGAATGGAGTCAATTGACTCCGTTAATCTGGCCGACGTAAACAAGAATTTCAATAAACCGGGCGAATATGCGGCCGTGCTTAATCGTCTGGCGGCTCGCGGCATTTACGCAATTACATCTTTCATCATCGGGCTGGATAACGACACCGTTGGTGTTGCGACGCGCACTCTGCGCGAGATCGAGTCGTGGCCGCCCGGCTTACCTATCTTTGGGCAACTCACGCCATTTCCTTCGACGCCTCTCTATCAACGGTTGACAAAGGCGGGCCGACTGACGCGGCCGAAGCACTGGCTGGACTTTGCGCCATTTCAAATGGCCCACACGCCGCTGAAGATGACTATTGCGGAGACTCAAGATGAATTGAATCAAGCCTGGGAAGCGTCATACAGCCCGGAAAGAAATGCGGGCGCGATTGACGCGATCGGCGACAAACCAATCGATCACCGCATCATGCACTTGATTACCAGATTGATTTTTAGGGGCATTTATTTTCCGCAGATGGGAAAAGCCGCCTGGGCAAAACTGTTCCTGGCAAATCGGCGTTTGATTTACAAGCTCACTCGCGAAGGCGTCTCTCGATGGCGATCTTCCCGGCAGGCAAATCCAGCCACAGTTCTTCCAATGCAAGAAGTCGTGGGACGCTAATCTTCATTTCTTGCGCAGTACGAAGACGCGTGGAAGGTTCTGCAGGTCGTTCTTGATTTCAACCAAATCCCATATCGTCAGATCGACCAACGCTTTCACTGCATCTTTCTGATCAAATCCAATTTCAAAAGTCAGGTAGCCGCCGGTTCGCAGGAAACGCGCCGCATCGCGCACGAGAATGCGAATGTGTGACAGTCCATCTTTTCCAGCGACCAGGGCCGACAAAGGTTCGTATTCACGAACTTCGGGCTGCAAGGTGTCGATTTCTCCTGCGGGTATGTACGGAGGATTCGACACGATCGCCGAAAAGATCGGCCGGGCTGGGAATGCTGACAGCCCGTCAACTTGCGCTAGCGCGAAGCGTCCACTTACCGCATGTTGCTCGGCATTTCGGTGCGCCACCGCCAGCGCGCTGGCAGAAATGTCGATGCCAATCGCATGAGCCCTTGGCATTTTGTGTAGGAGCGAAATCGCAATACAGCCGGAGCCGGTGCCGATGTCTGCAATGAGTGGCGCGTTAGTCGATCCCAACAAATCGAGAGCAGCTTCCACGATTAGTTCTGTTTCGGGCCGGGGAATCAGTACATTTGGGGTCACGGCAAACTTCAGGTTGAAGAACTCCTGAACACCGGTGATGTATTGCAACGGTTCACGGGTGGCTCGGCGCGCTACAACCTCACGAAATCTCAGGATCTCGTCTGGACTCAACTCGCGCTCCGGATGGGCAATTACGAACGCGCGCTCAACGTTCAGTGTGTGCATCAACAGCGAGGCGGCTTCTTTTCGCGGTTCAGTAATTTCCGCGGTCTGGAGCGCAGCCGTCGCCTCGCTAAGAATCTTGCCGATTGAACCATTCATGCCTTGCGCCGAATCTAATCGTATATTAGGCTTGCGAAAAAATTGAGAGCCGTAGCTGCGGCAGAGTTTTTGCTGGGTTTCGCCATACCACGGGAAGTCGGGCGAGATTGACAATTTCCTTCGGGTAGCACGAAGCGAGTCTCGTTTCCTTCCCGTACGGACGGCGGAACCCCGATTAAATTGGGGTTCTGCAGTTCGAGACGGTGATCTTTAACCATTTTTGACGGGATCGAGAAGGAGAACAGTCCTCAGGCAAATGGGAGCTCTAGCCAAAAGCGTCACGCTCTTTCTTCTAAACTGGCTCGACGGGCAACTTACGCTCTTCTGGGTCCACTCAAACGTCGCCACCGAAGGCAACGGGTTGATGGCGCAATTACTTCAAGCGGGTGACTTAACTTTCCTCCTCACGAAACTGGCTATCGGTGGTTTCGCAGCGTACGTACTCTATCGCTGCTCGCATCTGACAATCGCTCAGCGAGGAATGCAATTAGTGCTGACGATTTATGGGGCGCTCATGTTCGTTCATCTGGCGACAGGACTTTCAGCTTTGGGCTATTCGCGGCCTCTGGTGATGGTCACGTTTGTCAGTAATCTTCCTTACACCGTCGTGGCCTTGTTTTCCTAATCACCAGCCGCCCTTCTTCTGCAATAAACCTACACCGGAATCGTCCTGTTAGCGGAACTGCCGGCGGCCTTGCTGCGTTTTGCAATAACAGGTTTCGCAAACGTAAACTTGGGAAAATGCATCTCAAGCACATACGCCAGTTTTCGGCATTCTTACGAGGAGACTAAGCAATATGTACCGCATAACCGCCCGTCAAATCTTAGTGATTGCCCTAGGTTCCGCCCTGTTTGCTTCCGTGGGCGTGCTTGGGTTCCAGCAGTTATCACAAAGGTTCAATCCGTTCGCGTCGGCGCTAAACGTCAATGCGCCGCCGCCGATTAGCGATCCTTCGACTGCCAGCGATGAGCAGAACAACATTGAGGTCTACAAAGCCATCGCACCCGGCGTCGTTTACATTCAGTCAACAACGATGGTCACAGACTTTTTCGGAATGTACTCCGAACCGCGCGAAGGCGCCGGGTCTGGTTCGGTAATCGACGACCAGGGAAACATTCTGACGAATTATCACGTCATTGCGAACGCGGAAAAACTCACCGTCAGTTTCGGTGGTGGCCGTACCTATGCAGCGCGCGTCGTCGGCCGTGATCCCGATACGGATCTCGCAGTAATCCGCTTAATCGAAAAGCCGGCGGAAGCCGTCACAATCGTACCGATGGGCGATTCTGACAAACTTGCCGTCGGCCAAAAAGTCCTGGCGATTGGGAATCCATTTGGACTTGATCGCACTTTGACGACCGGTGTGATCAGCGGACTGCAACGGCCGATTCGGGCACAGAACGGCCGCCAGATCGAGGGCGCGATTCAGACTGATGCATCGATCAATCCGGGCAACTCGGGTGGGCCGTTGCTCGATTCGCACGGAAGAATGATCGGGATCAATTCGCAGATTGAATCTCCATCCGGTGCGTCAGCCGGCGTCGGCTTTGCAATTCCGGTGAACATCGCCAAACGAATTGTTCCGGAACTTGTGCGCAGCGGTTCGGTGCAGCGTCCGAAGTTGGGCATTATTCCGCGAGACGTTGATACGCTCACCAGTCAGGTGGAGCTACCTGTCTCATACGGCGTCTTGATTTGGAATACTCAGCCGGGCGGGCCCGCGGCCAACGCAGGTCTCCGTGGAATGGTTCGAACCGACGACGGTTCGATTGAACTCGGAGACATCATCGTTGGCGTCGATGGCGAAAAGATCAATAACAATGACGAACTTTACAAGGTGCTGAACATGCATCAGATTGGTGAAAGCGTGAATGTCGAAGTCTACCGCGGCAGTCGTCGCATGACGGTGCCGGTTCGTTTGACTGACATTCCGGCTCAGCGACGGAACGTTCGCGAATAATTTAGCAGTTAGGGTTGAAATAAAAAGCGCGCGTCGAAAATTGGCGCGCGCTTTGATTTTTTGATTGGAATTTGCCTACCCTGGCGGCCAGGTCATTTCGCGTCCGCCAAGCACATGCACGTGCAGGTGAAATACTGATTGTCCCGCGCCGCTGCCGGTATTGATAACTGTCCGATAGCCACCACCTTCGCTCAGTCCGTGCTCGTTCGCTACCTTAGACGCGACGCGCAACAAGTGTCCCAACAATGATTCGTCTCGTGGCGAAACATCGTCCAGCGACTCCAGGTGTTCGCGCGGAATCACAAGCACGTGAGTTGGGGCCTGGGGATTTACGTCGCGAATCACGACGCAACGATTATCCTGATACACGACGTCGGCCGCCGCATTTCCGTTCAGAATTTTGCAAAACAGACAATCGCTCTCACTCATATTCGTCATGATAACACAGACATTCGTCGATCTTAGGCCGCGACGCCCTCTTGCGACGAAAGCGGCGCAGTCACCGAATCGCGAAGTCGCACAATGTCCGCACCCACCGCTTTCAATTTCGTTTCGATCTTTTCGTAACCACGGTCGATGTGATAAACGCGATCGATGATTGTCTCGCCTTCCGCGATCAGTCCCGCGAGCACCAGCGAAGCCGACGCGCGTAAATCAGAAGCCAGGACACGTGCGCCGATTAGTTGCGTTGGCCCTTCGACTACTGCTTTGTCGTGGCTAATCTGAATGCGCGCGCCCATGCGCTGCAGCTCAGATGCATGCATAAAACGGTTCTCGAAAATCTTCTCGACGATTTCTGAGCGGCCGTTTGCCTGCGTCATCAACGTCATAAACTGCGCCTGCATGTCCGTCGGGAAGCCAGGGTACTCCTCAGTTTGCAAATCGCCGGCGTGGATCTCCTTGCGGCAGCTTACGTGCAGCGTACTTTGGTTTACTTCTTCGATTTCCACGCCAACGTCGCGCAGCTTGCCGATAATGCGATTGCAGTGTTCCGGATTGCAGTCTTTGATTTCGAGTTCGCCCTTGGTGATGGCGCCGGCGACGATGAATGTTCCGGTTTCAATGCGATCGGGGATGATCGTGTGTTGGGCTTCACCGAGGCCTTCGACGCCGTCGATCTCGATCTTCGCAGTGCCGGCGCCGCGGACGCGCGCGCCCATCTTGTTCAGCAGTTCAGCCAGGTCGCGCACTTCCGGCTCGCGCGCTGCATGGTGAATGACCGTCTTGCCGCGCGCCAGCGTCGCAGCCATCATCACGTTCTCAGTGCCGGTGACTGAGATCTTCTCGAACTCAATTTCACCCCCGCGCAATCCGTCCTGCGGCGCGCGCGCGATGACGTCGCCCGCTTCGAGAACTACTTCTGCGCCCATCTTCGTGAAGGCCGCAAGATGCAAATCGATTGGCCGTGCGCCGATTGCGCAACCGCCGGGCAAAGAGACTCGCGCTTTTCCAAAACGCGCGAGTAACGGTCCGAGCGCAAGCACTGACGCACGCATCGTCTTAACCAGTTCGTAGGGCGCGGACATCAGCTCGACATTCGCAGCGGAAATCTTATGCGTTCGAAGTTCAGGCGTGAGCACGTGCCCACCGATGTCTTCCAATAGTCGCCGCATCGTGATGATGTCGCGCACGTAAGGAATGTTGTGCAGCGTGATGGTTTCGGGCGTGAGAATCGCAGCGGCCATGCACGGCAGCGCAGAGTTTTTCGCGCCGCTAATCGACACGCGTCCTTTCAGCGCATTACCACCGCGAATGTGAAACTTGTCCACGCCGAAGAGATTAAAGGAAAAGTTTCTGAACCGCGAGTTTTAGTGAGCCAGTGCTCATCGGCGGTTCATGTCTGCGACAGGATTTCTTTGGCAATGTCCGTCGCGGTGACAGCATCGTCAACTGAAATCTGTTTCTCGGCTAATTGGTAGTCGTTGCGACGCGCATCAAATCGAGATTGTGCAGTCTGACGTTCGGGCGCGAGCGGTCGCACCACGTTACTCGAGGTTATTCGCTTCCAACATAGCTCGAACGATGCATCCAACCAGACCGTGAGGCAATCGTAGAGCGCAATGAGCGTACGATTTGCCGGCGTGGTCCAGGTGCCACCGCCGAGCGCAATCACTTGCGCGCCCCGATCTTGCAGTACATCGCGCAGCGCGAGCGTCTCGACTTCGCGAAAAGTGTCCTCGCCGTCCTGCGTGATAATTTCGGCGGGCGAGCGCTTCTCGCGCTCGGTAATAAACGAATCGAGATCGACAAACCGGCAGTTCAGTTCGCGCGCGAGTTCACTGGCGACCGTCGTTTTGCCGCAAGCCATGAAACCGAGAACAATGATTCGGCGTGTACTCATCGATCAACTACTGACTCGAGCAAATCGAAGAATTCTGGAAAAGAAACCCTGACGCAGTTTGCACCTGTGATTTCTGTTTCGCCGTCAGCAAGCAGTCCGGCGATTGCAAATGTCATCGCTATGCGATGGTCACCGTGCGGGTCGATTACTGCGCTGTGGAGTCTTGTCGGACCGTTGACTCGCAGTCCATGGTCAAATTCCTTCACTTCTGCGCCCATCGCACGCAGGCCGGCGACCGTAGCCGCAATACGATCGGATTCTTTCACGCGCAATTCCGCCGCGTCGCGAATTTCAATGCCGCCGTCGATTTGCGAGCCAACAACGGCCAGCAACGGCAATTCATCGATCAACTGCGGAATGAGCGCGCTGTGCAACGTCAGAGTGGTTTCGGTTTCGCTCGTGCGCAATGATGCAGGCGCGCCTGAAATGCGAATTGTTCCGCGCGGCTCGTTACATTCCTCACGAAGGTCATCAGTGTCGATCGAGAATCCAAACGCTCGCATTTGCTCAAGAAACATCGTACGAGTCGGATTGAGACCGACATTCGCGATTTCCAACGACGAGCCGGCCAGCATCGCCGCCGCGGCAGCGAAATACGCCGCCGACGAAATATCACCGGGAATGTTCACGTCCCGGGCTGCGAAACTAGCCGGCCCGGATAGCGTTGCGAATCTCTCACCCGCGCGATCGCCATTGCCGGTTTCAACCGGGACCTCAAACCAACGCAGCATTCGCTCAGTGTGATCGCGCGTTGGCTGATCTTCAACTACTTGCGTCTTGCCGTTCGCGTGCAGTCCCGCGAGCAGGATGCTCGATTTCACTTGTGCGCTCGCGATGAGTAACTCGTAGTCAATCGGCTGCAACGGCATTCCGCCGATGCTCAAAGGCGCGTGCCCATCGACCGATGAGATGCTCCCGCCCATCATCGTCAATGGTTCGATGATTCGCTGCATCGGTCGCGACCTTAACGATTCGTCGCCAGTCAAAATGGACTCAAAGTTTCGACCCGCGAGAGTTCCGGCGAGCAGACGCATGGTCGTGCCACTATTGCCGCAGTCGAGTGGCGTCGATGGAGCGCTAAAAGCGGCCGTCGATTGCACTACAACATCAGGGCCCGCGTGTTCAATCGAAACTCCGAGCGCTTCTAAGCAGCGGAGGGTCGCGGCGCAATCCTCGCTTGTCGAGAAATTCTCGATTCGTGACGTGCCACGGGCGAGCGCCGCAATGATTGCCGCCCGATGCGAGATTGATTTGTCTCCCGGCATCTGCAGGCGGCCGCCGATTCTTTTTGCCGGTCGGATGATCACCATCCGATCTTAACCTGACCCGATCGTCAACGAAAGACGACGACTCTCGAAATGCCTGCGCTCCCGTTGACATGCGCCCAGCCGACGTGTTACACGTCCGTCTCCCGTTTTGCTTTTGGATCGTCAGCAGCCAGACCGCAAACCCCATGGCCGGGAGGCCGCGCCTTTTGTGACCGAACAAACGACTCGACTCGTTTTGCCCAGCCACATTGAGGCTGTTGCTGACGCAGCCGCCGCGGCGGCCGATTTCGCGCGCAATTGTGGCGTCGCGGAAGAGGCGGCTTTCGGTATTGACATGGCTGTCCGCGAAGCCATCACGAACGCCATTGTTCACGGGAATAAAGAGGACGACGCAAAGCAGGTCGAAGTGGCTTTCACTTGCGTCCCAAACGCGGTGGAAATTGAAATAACGGATCAGGGCGAAGGGTTCGACCCTGAGCGCATTCCCGATCCAACGGCTGCTGAGAACCTCATGAAAACCTCAGGCCGGGGCAACTTTCTCATGCGCAGTTTTATGGACGAGGTGCATTGGGAAACGGGAACGGAAGGTGGCACAACGGTGCGCATGATCAAGAGATTTTAGATTTTTGATTTGGAGTTTCGATTTTGTCGGCGCTACAGCGGATAATCGAACTCGGAAATCAAAAATCAAGAATCGGAGAGACGCGTGAATCATGGCAGAGCTTAATATTCGCGAACGACAAGCCGGTGACGTGACCGTGCTTGACATGGATGGCCGCATCACGATCGGCGATGGCAGCATTGCTTTGCGCAGTGCCGTGCGCCGGCTGCTTGAAGAAGGAAAGAAGAAGATTTTGCTGAACCTGGAAGGCGTTGGATACATTGATTCGAGCGGCATCGGGGAACTGGTTTCCAGCTACACGGCAATCAATAAGGAAGGCGGACAGCTGCGGCTCCTTAAGCTGACACAGAAACTTCAGGATCTACTTACGATTACGAAGCTGCTCACCGTTTTCGACGCATACGACGACGAAGCCGAAGCGCTCAGCAACTTTAAGTAAATGAGATCGACGTCGAATTGTTTCGGCGTCCCCACGAACTGAGGAGGTTTGCATGGCCGAACTAAACATCAATCAACGGCAGGCTGGAGACGTCACCATTCTCGACCTTGACGGTGAAGTGCGCATCGGCGACAGCAGCACTGCGTTACGTAGCGCGATCAGAAATCTAGCGTCAGGTGGCAGTTCCAAAATTCTGCTAAACCTGAAAGGCGTTAAGTACATCGATTCGAGCGGCATCGGCGAGCTGATCGCCAATTACACTACCGTCAACCGTGGCGGTGGCCAATTGAAGCTGCTCAACCTGACTGAGAAGGTGCAGGATCTGCTCGTGATCACAAAGCTGCTGACTGTCTTTGATGTCTACGACAACGAAGCAGAAGCACTCAGCAGTTTCAAATAGGGTAGAGAATCGTTTGCTTTATGAAACGGCCCAGCGATTTGCTGGGCCGTTTCTGTTTTCATAGTAGCGAGTGATGAGTAACGAGTAATAAATGATACTGACCACTAACAACGGACGACCACTTGTGACTCACCCCTCATGACTCATCACTCATCACTCATCACTCATCACTCATCACTCATCACTCATCACTTAGGTATCGTTATGCTAGACTGCCGAGCCGATGAGGGCCAAGTTCGACAACGAAGCAAGCGAAGCAATCGCAAACGCCGTTCGCGAAATTGAAAAGCAGACGGACGCCGAACTCGTGATTGTGATTCGCGGCCGTTCTGGTCCGTATCGCCACGCGGATTATTTGTGTGGTGTGCTGTTGGCATTCATCGGGTTGCTCTTCTTTCTGTTTTCGCCGTTCATGATTCACGAATGGTTGGTGCCTTTTGAGGTCATTTTGCTGTTCACCCTGGGCACGTTCGTTTGCTCGCGATTGCCATTCCTGCGCCGGCTTCTGACCTCCAAACAGTTTCGCGCAAAGGCTGCGCGGCAGGGGGCGGCGGCGATGTTCTATGAAGCCGGAATCGCCAATACCCAGGCGGAAAATGGGTTGTTGATTTACGCGTCTTTGCTGGAACAACAGATCGAAATCATCGCGGATCGCGGCATTTTGAAGGCGATGCCGCCCTTGGAGTGGAACACTGCGATTCACGAATTGCAGAACCTGGCGATGAAATGCGAGCCCGACACATTGATTGAGTCGCTGAAGAATCTCGGAAAAGTGCTGGCCGCGCACATGCCTGCCACCGGCGAAAACCCGAACGAACTGGTTGATGGACCACGCATCGAATTGAAATGAACTTCTGAATCAATTGAAACGTAACGGCACAGGTTGAAACGTTAACGGCATACATTGAATTGCGATGAAGCGTCTGGAATTTGGAATTTGGAATCTGAAATTCAGTCGCTTCACTCTGCGCATCGGTCTCGCTGTATTAGCATTTTTCGCGTTCGCGATCCTTACCACCGAAGCGTGGGCGCGTGTCGGCGGGGGCCACTCGTATGGAGGCGGAGGCGGCAGCGGCGGTGGTGGTGGTGGAGATGGCGGCGGACTCGGTGTTCTGGTCTATCTGATATTTCGCTTTCTGCTGTGGTTGACGATCGAGCATCCGGCAATTGGAATTCCCGTCGATATCATCGTCATAGCGTTCCTGATTTACTGGTTCGCGAAGCCGTCAAAGAAGTCTGCTTCGATTGTTTCTTCTTCGCCGGTCCTGGGCTTGTCAACTGGTCCGGGGGTCCGTCCGCAACTCGACGTTCAGCGCGCGTTTAATCAGCTCCGGCGTTTCGATCCTAACTTTTCGGAAATACTTTTCACTGACTTCTGCTATGCGCTGTACGGCCGCTCGCACGACGCGCGCGGAAGAGGAAAAGGTGCGCTTGATGAACTGTCGCCCTATCTGAGCGATGCGGCGCGCGCGTCTCTAATGCAATTGAATTCGCCGCAACTGAAAGCAGTGCAGGGAGTCATCGTCGGCGCGATGCAAGTCGTTGATGTCCGCGGCCTGGCATCTCCGAAAGTCGAGATCAGCATTGAATTCGAAGCGAACTACACTGAGTTCACTCCTCGGCAGGGCGATCCGCGCGGCGAAATGAGTTACTACGTGCGCGAACGTTGGGAGCTGGAAAGAAAGCGCGATGTGCTGTCGCCGACCCCAGAGCAGGCGACCGCCTTGCATTGTCCACGCTGCGGCGGGCCTTTGCAGAAAGATACAAACGGAGCGTGTGCTTTCTGCAGTGCGAGAATCGAAAGCGGCGAATTTCAATGGTACGTAAGATCAGTTCGCACGTTGAGCCGCGAAGCGCGCGGACCTCTGCTGACGTCTGACGTTCCTGAAGTTGGTACCAATTATCCGACCGTTACGCAGCCGAATCTTCCGGCTGTCCGCGCAGCTTTCGAGCAGAACAATCCCGAATTCAAATGGGCGGATTTCCAGGCGCGGGCGCGCATGATCTTCACGGAATTGCAGGAAGCCTGGTCGTCATTGAATTGGGAACGAGCCCGGCCGCATGAAACAGACAGCATCTTCCAGATGCATCGCTACTGGATTGACGCTTACAAGGCGCAACATCTGCGAAACGTTTTGGATCGATATCAGATAACGGCGATGCAACCCGTCAAGATAAAACAGGACGCTTTCTACCAGGCGATCACCTTGCGCATCTTTGCCCAGGGATTCGATTACACGATCAATGAGGTTGGGCAACTTGTCTCGGGATCGAAGACCAATTTGCGTCGCTGGAGCGAATATTGGACCTTTGTTCGCTACAGCAAGGCAAAACCGGTTGCGGCGCGCGCCGACCTGAATTGCCCGAATTGTGGAGCGCCTTTGAAGGTAAATGCAGTGGGAATCTGCGAATTTTGCGGCGGCAAAATTACTTCAGGTGAGTTCGATTGGGTGCTTTCGAAAATCGAACAGGACGAAAGTTATTCCGGCTGACGTCTGGCCCACCATTTGCTCTCGCGTCAAATTGCCGCTGGAAAACTTGACGCCGTCTAATTGGCCTTGCTATTCTGCGTTCAGTTCAGGACAACTCGGTTTCGAGAACACCCGATCGGTTTTTAGTCTCGCATAACTTTTCGGTTCCTAGCCGCGCAATGCGACTTACCTTGGTGAAGTTTCAAATTCGGGAGGTGTAAAGGTGGGCTTCAAGGTCGGCCAGAAAGTTGTTTACCCCAATCACGGTATCGGAACTATCGAACAAATTGAACAGAAGCAAATAGGCGCAACCGCACTTCCGTTTTACACGCTTCGCCTCGCTGCTACTAATTCCCTCGTTCTGGTTCCCGTTTCAAATGCGGCGGAAGTTGGGCTGCGCAAACCAATCACTTCCAGCGAATGCGACACGCTGTTTGGCGCTTTGAGTGCGGACTTCAAGACGCCCGCACATGACTGGAAAGATCGGTTCAAGGACTTCTCAGAAAAAATGCGTACAGGAAATATTTTCGAAGTTGCGGAAGTGCTCAAGCACCTAAATTTCCTGAGCCATAGCAAGCCCCTTTCCTTTCGCGAGCAGCGCATGCTCGAACGAGCGCACTACCTGGTTGTTTCGGAGCTCGCCGCCGTTTGCCGGCAACCCGAATGCAACATCGAGCCACGCGTGAACGATGCGTTGGCGCAAGCTTGTGCCCGGCATGAAGGAAAAGGAAATGGAAACGGGCTTGCGCGTCGTGCTGCGGCCGCCGGCGCACATTAATTCATTAAATTTCAAAATCCTTGAGCGCGCGGGATGGCAACTGCGCGCCTTTTTTGTGTCGTGATATCATGAGCTCACAACGGTTACGACGATTTCACGATGGACGATCCTGCTAGTAACTTGCTCGGCTTCCTGGCCGGCGATACCCAGTTCTCAGCAATTCTGGTCAAATTCCTGACGAAGTTCGCCGCGGTGTTGTTACTGGTTGCCGCGAACGGTTTTTTCGTCGGAGCGGAGTTTGCGCTCGTGTCCGTGCGCCGCACGCGCCTCGAGGCACGCGCTTCCGGTGGTAGCCGCCGTGCGCAAGCCGCATTGCGATTAATCGGTAATCCGACGCTCTTCATTTCCGCGACCCAACTGGGAATTACGATTGCGTCACTCGCGCTCGGGTGGATCGGCGAGCCGACCATCGCGGCGCTGTTGGAACCGGTCGCCGAAGCGATTGCGCCGGTGGGTAGGGCTGCTTATGTTGCGCACGTGCTCGCCATCATCCTGTCGTTTGCCGTAATCACGTTCCTGCATATCGTGCTGGGTGAATTGATGCCAAAAATGGTTGCGCTTGATCGGGCTGAATCGCTTGCATTGTTTGCGGCGCGGCCACTGGAACTCTTTGCGCAAATCTTTCGCTGGCCACTCTGGCTATTCAATCGGACCGGGACGGCGCTTGGCCGGCTGCTCGGATTGAAATCCTCGTTACAGCACACGGCCGTTTACAGCGAGGACGAATTGCGACGCCTGGTCGATATCGCGCGGGAAAGCGGCTACCTGCGCGCGGAAGAGCGCCGGCTGATTCATCGTGTGTTTGAGTTTTCCGACACGCTCGTGCGGGAAGCGATGGTGCCGCGCACGCAGATCGCCGCAATCTCAATCGATTGTTCGCTCGAGGATATTCGCGACGGTTTCAACAAACACGGCTATTCACGCCTGCCCGTCTACGACCAGTCATTGGACAACGTCATCGGCTTCATCCACAGCAAAGACTTGATGCCTTACCTACTGAAGCCCGAAACCTTCAAGTTGGAGTTTGTGCTGCAGCCGCCCATGTACATCGTCGATACGGCGCGGCTTGAAGACGTGTTGCGCCAGATGCAGAAAGCAAAATCGCACTTTGGTTTTGTGGTCGACGAGCACGGCGGCATAGAAGGCATCATCACGCTCGAAGATCTGCTCGAAGAAATCGTCGGCGAGATTTCTGACGAACATGACGAGGAAGTCAACGAGCAGATTACAAAAGTCGACGGGCGAACTTATATGCTTGATGGGGCGCTGGCGGTCCGCGATCTCAATCGGCGGCTCAAATCGTCGCTGCCCGAATCGGAAACCTACATAACAGTCGGCGGGTTTCTGATGACCGAAGCTGGTCACGTGCTGCAACCAGGCGAAGTGATTGAGACCGATGGCCTGAAGTTTGTCGTCGAAAAGGTAGAACGGCGCCGGCTGCTGCGTGTGCGCCTGGAATTGCCGGAACAGCGCGCTGAGTTGAAGTCGGGCGAAACTGAAGGCGCAGCCACAACCGCCTAGGCATCGGCCGCAAAAAGAAGATTGCTGCTGAAACGGTTTTCTTTATCCAGCCACGTCCGTGCCAGGCTGAACCCGGTTTCGGCTGCCAATCGGTTCAGATCGCTGAGGTCAAATTTGTAGGCATTCTCCACGTGAATGCGCTCGCTGGCGGCGAAGCGCAACGATAAGTTGAGATCGCGAATCTCTACGGCCTGGCTACGCAAGCTCTCAAGGTAGACTTCAACGCGACCGCGGGACTCGTTGTAGAAAGAGCGCAACCCAAAAGCCCACAAATCAAAGTTTGCTCCCAGTTCGCGGTTAATGCGTTCCAACTCGTTGACGATGAACGCCCGCGTCACTCCCAGCGGATCATTGTAGGCAGCCTCGAGCGCGGCGCGATCTTTCTTTAAATCAGCGCCGAGCAACAACGCATCATTCGGTCGCAGCACACGTCGAATTGCGCTCAGGAAATTCAGTGCTTCGTCCGGTTCAAAGTTTCCGATATTCGATCCGAGGAACAACACCAGCACCGGACGCGGTCCGAGCGAGGGCAAAGCTTCCAGCGCCTGAAAATAATCGGCGGCGTATGCGCGAATATGTAGTTCAGGGTAGGAACCCAACAAGGCTTCGGAACTCTGTTTGAGAGCTGATGCAGAGATGTCGATCGGAACGAAAAGTAATTCGCCGTGGCGCCTGATCAACGCCTCGATAAGCTGCCGTGTCTTTTCCGCGCTGCCGCTGCCTAGTTCAATTAACGTATCGCAATCGGGAATCGTGGCGACGATATCGTCGGCGTGAGTGGAAAGAATCTCGTGCTCAGCCCGCGTCAGGTAGTATTCGGGAACTTCACAAATCGCCTCGAACAATCGCGAGCCCAACTGGTCATAGAGGTATTTCGGAAACAGCTGTTTCGGACTTGAAGAAAGACCGGCGCGCACATCACGTGCGAAGTTTGCGTGACCGTTTTGCGTGGTCAGATCGTGAACGACAAATCGCGGCGAGGAAATTTGCGGTTGTGGCTGTGACATGAAGAGGTCTCGGTGGTCACGAACATTGATGCGAGCATTGCCAAACTACTGCGATCTTTCACAGGCGGCCTGATTCGGGGTTGCGAGGATTATACGCGTGGAACTGAGGAAGCAAAAAGAGCAGCCGGGCACGCAGCCGGCTGCTCCAAAAGCTGACGCCTTTTGAGGCGCAGACTAAATAATGACAACGCGTGGTCGCACAATCCTCACCGGTTGGCGAGGAACAGTTATGTTGATATCGGGCATCGTGGGCACGACTATTTGCGGCGTTGTCACCGTAATCGCGGGAATTGTCGGTATCTCAATGCGCGGAATCGTGATCGTCCGAATGTCTGCGCCTGACCCGGCGGGCGGTTTCTCAGGCGTGACCGTTACGCTGCGGCTGCTGCGATCGCGAACAACTGTCAGCGTTACTGGTCCATCTTCCTTCTTGTTAATGGCGCGGGTAACGTCGCCCGGCGAATCAACTTTTTCGCCGTCGACCGCGGTAATCACGTCGCCAGCTTTCAAGCCGGCCTTCGCTGCGGCGCTGTTCTCAACCACCGACGTAACCAGAATTCCTTCACTAACCCCGAAATAGTCCGCCAGCTGTTTCGTCAATGTCTGTGTGCTGATGCCGATCCGGCGGTACGAGCCCATGTTGATGGTAAATGTGCCGTCGCCGCTCTTGATCTTCGCCGGCATGTCCTTCCTCATCTTCTCGATCTTCTGCCGCATCTCGTCGCGCGTCTTTTCATTCCAGACTTTGTTGAAGGCATCGCGCTTTCCGAGCGTTGCGGAGACTTCCTGCTCTGATCCACCGCGCGCGATCGTCAACCGCACGTTTTGATCGGGCGAGGATTCGTTCACCAGACGGTTTAGCTTGCGGGTGCTGGTTACCGCTTCACCGTTGAAGCCGACGATGACGTCGCCTTTGCGCAGGCCGGCTTTTTCGGCCGGGCTGTCCTTGACCACCTCCGTCACGCCGACACCACGCACTTCACGCATTCCATAAGACGCCATGTTTTCTTTGCTGACGTCTTCGGCATGCACGCCGAGGAACGTGCCGCCCTGGAAGAAGAGCGTGAAATTTCGGTCGGCCTGCGGCGCCCACACGTCCGGATCGACATCGAAATCAAAGTCGAAATCAAAAGCGTCGTCGTCGAATGTCCATTCGGCTTTCGGGGCCTGTGGAGCTTTTGGAGATTTTGCCGCTTCAGGAGCCTTCGGCGCTTCCTGCGCCCTCACGATGCCGCCAATAATAAGACCGCAACTGAGAACAATTGAGAGAATCAGCAGCAGTTTGCGAATTGTCATACAGAGTCCTCCGATAGGGTTTTGTCCGATTTCACGCGGGACAGGAGGGAGAGTTCCAAATTGTTAACGGAGAGTTACAGAACTGCGAACCATAGTGAGCGGGGTAATGGCTCAACTAACCGTCAAACACTCGGTTTTATAATCCAGTTGAATCTTTATTCCGCTCACTACCGTTCGCGGTTCTGTACCTAGAGCGGTTTAGCCGGCGCTGAGCTGCCGGTAGATCTCGCGACCGTCGGTCATTTCGAGCGCAATCCTGTTTTCAGCGTGGGCCTGGTCGAGATGGGCGACTGCCTCAGAGACAGCGAGGAATTTATGGACATCGTCGGCGTCAGGAAACATCAGGCGCGAGATTTCCCACGCGGTCGCTCCGCCTTTCGGAACAAGTCGCAGGACGTTAGCCTGACGATCATTGATGGCGCGCAGATAACGGTTAAAGAGTTCTTCGTAATCGTGAATCGGTTCGCCGTGACCACCATAGACGAGTGTCGGCGCGAAGCTCCGAACGCGCGCGAGACTGACCAGGTATTCGGCCAGCGAACGAAACCGCCGCGAAGGATCAATTGGATCGGGTGAGATGACTGGATTAGGTGTCACCCGCTTCAGCACGCAATCCCCGGCAATCACTGTGCGGTCCGCTTCGCGAAGAAACGAACACGAACCAGGTGTGTGTCCCGGAGTGTGAATCACGCGCAACGCGCCGGTTTCGAACTCCAACTCGTCTTCGTCGTTAAGCGCCGTGCAGTGATCGTCCTCGAGCGAATCGGCATATTGGCGCACTTCGTCGTAAAGCGCGCGCATTGTTTTCAGTTCGTCTTCGGGAACACCGGCGCGCATCAGCAGGCGCAAACTGTCTTCATGTTCAAGACGGCCGGTGCGATGACCGGTTTCCCAATCGTGCACGAAGACTTCCGCATTGTTTGCTTCATCGCGCAGCGAACGCGCCAAGCCACAATGGTCTTCATGTGCGTGCGTCAGTACGATGCGGCGAATATCGCCTGTTGTCAGCCCGTTTTGTCGCAGTCCCGCGCGCAAAGCTTCAACCGCTTCGCGTGTTTTCGGTCCGGTATCGATGATCGTGATCGGATCTTCCTTGATGAGATAGACGTTGACCGCGCCGATGTAGAACGGAGTGGGAAGGGAAATGGGAACAATTTTCATTGCCGATTTATGATTGCCAATTGCCGATTGAATCACCACCGCGGCCGCCCGCAAATCGGCAATCGCCAATTGGCAATCGGCAATGATCTAGTAAACGTACTTGTTCGCTTCAATCATCGCGTTCGCAATGCGTTGGCGCGCTGCGACCGTATTGATGGGCGTCATCTTGGTAAAGCGACGCAGTGCGGCCAACAAAGTGCGCAGCTCGTCGCCATCGGCCATGGCGGCCAAAGTGTTCTTCGCGTGCGCTTCGATACGTTCGACGGCGTCGTTGCAAAACACGCGCGTCATATCGAGAAATCGTTCGGCCGCGTTTTCGCCTTGTGACGCCGCGAGTTTTTGAGTACGAAGGATCGCCGACTCCATCGCGTAAGCGTCCATGATGATGTCCGCGACTCCCATCAGGATTTCCTGCTGATCAGCCAGCCCCATCATGTACTTCTGCGCCGCGGTGCCGAGCGTCATGAGCGCTACTTTCTTAGCGTTCGCGGCCAATTTGTGCTCGGCCGCGAGCAAGCTCTCGTCCGTATCAAAAGACGGCATCGAGGGATTTAGGATCTCATCCATCAAACCTTGCGCCGCTGGTAGTAGCGCGAGGCGTCCACTCATCGCAGCTTTCATCAAACGTCCGGGAATCAGCATGCGATTGATTTCGTTCGTGCCTTCGAAGATCCGATTGATGCGCGTGTCGCGATAAGCGCGCTCAGCCGGATAATCGGCCGAGTAACCGTAACCGCCAAAGATTTGAACCATCTCATCGGTGACGAAATCGCAGTATTCCGACAGCGCCACTTTGATGATCGAACATTCGGCGGCGTACTCTTCGATCGCTTTGAGCCGCGCGTCCATGTCATGCGAATCTTTGACCGCGCCGAGCCCCTCTTCGATCATTCCCAGGGTGCGATAGGTCATTGCTTCGCCGACCCACGTGCGAATTGCCATCTCACCCAGCTTCGATTTGATTGCGCCAAATGAAGAGATCGACTTGCCGAATTGTTGTCGTTCGTTCGCGTACTTCACCGACTCGGTGACGGCGAGCTTCATTCCGCCCAGGCACATCGCCCCCAGCTTGAATCGGCCGATGTTCAGAATGTTGAAAGCGATCTTGTGACCTTTTCCGACTTCGCCGAGCAGATTTTCAGCCGGGCATTTTGCGTCGGCGAGAATCAAAGGCGTGGTGCTCGAACCCTTAATGCCCATCTTGTGTTCTTCGGCGCCCGGCCGGCAGCCCTCCTGCCGCTCAACAATGAACGCGGTGAACTTGTCGCCGTCGACTTTTGCAAACACTACATAGATGTCCGCAAAGCCGCCGTTCGTAATGAACATCTTCTCGCCGTTGAGAACATATTCACTGCCATCGGCGCTGAGTTTCGCGCTTGCTTTCGCGTTCATCGCGTCCGAACCTGAGCCCGCTTCGGTGAGCGCATATGCCGT
>Ga0207675_100000608_pt1 | contig 34919 bp, 26 predicted proteins | sample KBSSwiS42_FD_184305 | JGI IMG/M metagenome (GOLD analysis project Ga0207675, IMG submission 184305) | Switchgrass rhizosphere microbial communities from Kellogg Biological Station, Michigan, USA - KBS Switchgrass S4-2 (SPAdes) (version 2) | ecosystem: Host-associated > Plants > Roots >...
CTGCTCCGCCTTGGCCTGGCGAGCTTCGCCACGGGCGACCTTGCGCGCCTCGGCCCGCGCCGCCTTTGCCTGACGGGACCCGTCACGGGCGACCTTGCGCGCCTCGGCCCGCGCCGCCTTTGCCTGGCTGGCCTCCGCGCGAGCCGCCGCGCGAGTCTCGGCCTTGGCTGTCTTCTCCTGCTGGGCCTGCTGGCGCCGAACCTCGGCCGCAGCCGCTTGCGCCGCCGCCGCCTCCGCTCGCGCTGCCTTTCGACCCTCCGCCTGCACCGCCCTCGCCTCGGCGGCGGCGGCGTTGGCCGCCCGCCGCTCCTCCGCGCGAGCCGCCTTCGCCCGGCGGGACTCGTCGCGAGCGGCCTTCCGGGCCTCGGTGCGCGCCGCTCGCTGCTGGGCGGCCTCCGCCTGAGCCACCTTCCGGGCCTCGGCCCTGGCCGCCTGCGCCCGCAACGCCTGGTCGCGGCGAACCTTGTCCTCGGCCGCCCGCTTCTCCTTCGCCTCGGCCCGAGCCGCCTGCCGCGCCGCCGCCTTGGCCGAACGGGCCTCCCGGGCCGCGGCCTTCCGAGCCGCCCTGGCCTGACCCGCCTCCTCGTGGGCCGCTCGGCGCGCCTCGGCCTTTGCCGTCTTCGCCTTGAGGGACTCCTCTCGCGCGACCCGCCGCGCCTCCGCCTGCTCCGCCCGGCGCGCCTCCGCCTCGGCCGCCTGGGTCTGACGGGCCTCGTCGCGGGACGCGCGCCGGGCCTCGGCCTCCGCGGCGGCTGCCTGGCGGGACTCGGCTCGAGCGGTGCGGCGCTCCTCGGCCCTGGTGGCTCTGGCCTGGCGGGACTCGGCACGGGCGGCCGCTCGTTCCTGAGTGCGGGCTGCCTTGGTCTGGCGGGCCTCCTCGCGGGCCGCCAGTCCGGCTCCCGCTCGGGCCGCCTTTGCCTGGCGGGCCTCCTCGGCGCGGGCCTGACGCTCCTCGCGGGCGATCCGGCGGGCCTCGGCCTGCGCGGCCTGGGCCTGGAGATACTCCTCGCGTGCCGCCGTTCTCGCGTCGGCGCGGGCGGCCCGGCGCTCCTCCTCACGGGCCGTCTTGTCCTGGCGGGCCTGCTCGCGGCGGGCTTCCGCGTCGGCGGCCTTGGCCCGCCGCGCTGCCTCGCGACTCGCGTCCGAGCGCTGCTTCCCGGGCGCCTGGCCCTTCCTGCTCCCGGCCGGCTGGCGAACCCCGGGACTCGTCTTCCACCCGCGCAGCCGCTGGTAGGTGGCCTCGTCCATCCCGGGCGCGACCTGACCCGGGCCCACCACCGGGTCCAGCTCCTGGCCGCTCAGGCCGATGAGCCGGCCCGACTCCGCGACCGGCAGGCCCTGGCCCTCCACCTCGACGGCCGCCGCATCGACCGGCGGCTGGTCGTCCGCGGCCACCTCCGAGTCCGGCTCCGGGTCGGGCAGGAACTCCGGCTCGGGGCTCGGGTCCGGCTCGGGGCTCGGGTCCGGGTCCGCGACCCGACCCTGCCGCTCGACAACCTTCGGCACATCGTCGGTGACTGCCTCGTCGGTAACCGACGCCTCCGACGCGCCCGAGACGGCAGACCAGAGCTCGCCGATCTGGAGGGGGCGGTAGAGGACGGCGCGGGAAGGGCCTGGGGGGAGGGCCTCGGCGTGCTCGCCCTCCTGGAGGAGGACGACCATGCGACCCAGGAAGCGGCCGGCGAGGACGGCGAAGGTCCGTTCGTGGAGGGTCGGGGGCATGTCGACGATGACCACGTCGGCATGGCGGATGACGCTGTCGAGGTCCGCGCTGTACCAGTCGAGCATGCGGACCCCGCCGGGGGCCTCGACCAGGGATCGGAGGGCGCCGGCGAGCATGTTGTCGCGGGACACCAGGACGACCCGGAGGGCGGGGCCCTCGGGGCCGGGGGCGGGCTGGCGGGCCCGAGCGCCAGGACCCGGGAGCGGGGTGGGGGTGGGGTCGGGGCCGTTGGAGCGGACCGGACGGCTGTGCCCCGGCTCGGGGCCGGACGAGGGTTGCTCGGAGGTCGAGGTGACACGATCCCCGAGGCGCCCGACCCACCCTTGACGGTCGCTCACCGGGCCGCTCCCGCGCCGTCGGGGACCCTGGTGGCCGAGACGACCAGGTTGTCGCGGTAGCTGCGGCTGGACCGGTCGAAGGAGCCGGCGCAGGTGATGAGGCGCAGCGCCGGGGTGGTGGTGGCGCCGTAGACGGCGTCGGGCGGCAGCGACTGCTTGGGGTAGCTGGCCAGCGAGTCGACCTTGAACCTGACGACCCGGCGGTCGGCCCTGACCACCCGGATCTGGTCGCCGGGGCGCAGGTCGCGCAGCCGGTAGAACACCGCCGGCCCGGTCCGGGAGTCGACGTGGCCGGCGATCACGGCCGGGCCGAGCTGGCCGGGCTGAGGGGCGCCGGTGAACCAGCCGGCGACCTGGAAGTCACCGGGCACCTCCATGGTCCGGTCGGGGTTGAGGCCGAGCCGGACCAGGGACGAGGACACGCCGATGGCGGGGATCTCGACCCGCACCGGGGGCGACGGGGGCAGGCGCCGCCACGACCCCACCGGGAAGTTGATGACCTCGGTGGAGCGGGTCGGGCCCAAGGCCGGCTGGGTGCTGGTGGCTCCGGCGACCGCGGAACGGCTGGCCGGGGGAGCCGCGTGCGACACGCGCTCCCCCGGCGGCCGGCCTCCGGCGCAGCCGGCCGCGCCGGTGACCACCAGACTCAGCACGACCACCCCCCGGCGGACCCTGTCTCCCCTGGTCATGACATCCCGGCAGTCGCTAGCCGCTCGACCGCCGCTGCTGCACGACGAACCCGGTGGCGGCGGCCAGGCCGCAGCCGATCAGTAGGAGCAGGGCGAACCGGCGCCCGCCCGGGCTGGGGCTGGGGGCGGTCCCGCCGGCCCCGGTGGCGACCCCGCCGGCGGCGGACACCGCCGAGGCCGCGTCATTGATGTCGAGCAGCTCGAGCTTCTCGCCGATGCCGCCGACCGCCACCAGCGTCGAGATGGAGCCGCTGGTCAGCTTGACGTTGTTCGCCTTGGCCAGGACGTCGCCGGTGCCGGTCTTCTGGACCTCGAGGTCGGCCGAGCCCGCCGGGACCTCCTGGTAGTCGCTGGCCGAAGGGAACTTGGCGTTGGAGACGAGCACGTCGCCCCCGTTGACCAGGTCGACCGCGCTCTCACCAGGGATGGCCTGGATGAGCCTGACCTTGCTCTTGCTGTCGGCCGGACGCGACAAGTCGTCGGTCAGCAGCGCCGCCTGGACGGAGGTGAGCTGGCCGAACACGGCGACGGTGTAGGCCTTGCCGGCCTCCAGCTCGACCGTGGCCGCGACCACCGGGGGCGAGTTCGCCGGCTCGCCGGCCTCGCGCACCTCGACCTTGAACTTCCCGGGCTTGACCTTGAGGTAGTCCGAGACGGTCTTGAACGGCACGCCCTTGAGCTGGAGCCGGCCGTTGACGTAGACGACGTACACGTCGCCCTTGAGCAGGCCTGGGGCGAAGTGGGCCACCCGGACCAGCGACTGGTCGTTCCCCTGGGCGCCGACGGCGACCCCGGGCATGGTGAGCAGGGCCGCTGTCAAGGCGGCCAGGACGGCGGCGGCCAGTCGTCGGCGTTGCATTGCCCCTCCTCGTTCGTCGTTCGTCCGGGGGGACGCGAACGACGGCGAGTTGGTGCGCCCCCCGCGATCCCGCCACGCATGCCGTCACGAGCCGTTTCGACAGTCATTATCTTCTCTGACCTTTCGTGCGAGCGCCCCCAATTCTGCGTAGTTCGGATCAGAAGAGCAGGTGAACGGGGTAGTATTCGCTCGCGGATTTGTCTCGACCATTGGTCGTCTGGTCGTATACGAGCTGCTTACGGCTTTTGCGCGGCTCCTCCAGAGCGGACCAGCGGGCCCCGGGACGGCTAGGCTGACGCCATGACTGATGTTGTCCCGCCGGTCCGGCGCCGGCTGTCCGACGACGCGATCGAGCACCTCCACAGCCTGATGGCGGGCTGGCAGCTGATCGCCGACCTCGCCTTCGCCGACCTGCTGCTGTTCCTGGCCGTCGAGGGCAGCGAGAGCTTCCGCATCGTCGGCCAGCTGCGCCCCTACACCGCCCGCACGCTCTACCCGGCCGACCTCGTCGGCCAGGTGGTCGAGCCGACCTGGCACCCGTACGTCGAGCGGGCCTGGCGGGAGGGCCGGCGCCAGCGCTCGCTGGAGCCGATCCTGATCGACGCCGAGCCGGTCCGGGTCGAGACCGTGCCCGTCCGCCACCGGGGCGAGATCGTCGCCGTGCTCAGCGTCGAGTCACCCGAGACCCCGGCCCGCCCCACCGGGCGGCTGGAGGCGTCCTACCTGGGCGCGGCCGAGGCCCTGCTGGAGATGGTGACCAACGGCGCGTTCCCGTTCGTGGAGGCCACCGACCCGACGGCCTCGCCACGGGTCGGGGACGGCCTGGTCGTGCTCGACGCCAGCGGCCGGGTCGAGTTCGCCAGCCCAAACGCCACCTCGGCCTTCCGGCGCATGGGCACCAACGCCCTGCCGCTCGGCCAGCCGCTCCCCCACCGGGCGGCCATCCTGGTGGCCGAGGCGATGGCCGGCGGCCGCCCGGTCGAGTCCGAGATCGAAGCCGCCGGGGCGGTCACCGACATCCGGGTGGTCCCGCTGCTGCGGGGCGCCGGCCGCCGGGGGGCCCTGGTGCTGGTCCGGGAGGCGACCGAGCTGCGCCGGCGCGACCGGGTCATCTCCCGGCGCGAGGCGACCATCCGCGAGGTCCACCACCGGGTCAAGAACAACCTCCAGACGGTCGCCTCCCTGCTCCGGCTCCAGGCCCGCCGGCTCGGCGACCACCCGCAGGCGGTGGCCGCCCTTGAGGACTCGGTGCGCCGGATCACCTCGATCGCGCTGGTCCACGAGACCCTGACCGAGGAGTTCGAGGGCGCGGTCGACATGGCCGACGTGGCCCGCCGGATCGTCAAGATGCTGGCCGGCTCGCTCGCCCGCGAGGACGCCCACATCGAGCTCCACACGGCGTCGGTGCGGGTGGACGCGGCCGTGGCCACGCCGCTGGCGGTGGTGCTGAACGAGCTGGTCCAGAACGCGGTCGAGCACGGCCTGGGCGACGGGCGCGGGACGGTCACGGTCCAGCTGCGCGGCGGCGAGGACAAGCCGGTCGTGCTGGAGGTCCACGACGACGGCGAGGGCCATACGCTGGCCCGACCCGGGACCGAGCTCGGGCCCCCGGAGGGGGGCGGGCTCGGCCTGCGGCTGGTCAGGGCGCTGGTCGAGGAGGAGCTGAACGGCCAGTTCACCTTGTCCCACCCGGCCGGCCGGGGCAGCATCGCCACCGCTGTCATCCCGCCCGTCGAACGGGAGGCCTGAGCCGCCATGACCCGTACCCAGGTGCTGATCGCCTCGCCGCTGGAGGCCGAGCTGGCGGCCCGGATCCAGGCCGCCGACCCGCGGGCCGAGGTGCTGTTCGAGCCCGACCTGCTCCCGCCGGCCCGCTACCCGGGGGACCACCGTGGCGACCCGTCCTTTGCCCGGGACGCCGAGGGCGAGGCCCGCTGGCGGGCCCTGCTGGACCGGGCCGAGGTGCTGTTCGGCGTCCCCGAGGACTCCACCGAGGGCCTGGCCGAGGTGGTCAACGGGCTGCCTCGGCTGCGCTGGGTCCATGCCACCAGCGCCGGGGCGGGCGAGCAGGTGCGCAAGGCCGGGCTGTCGCCCGAGGCCCTGAAGCGGGTCGTCATCACCACCTCCAGCGGCGTCCACGCGGTGCCCCTGGCCGAGTTCGCCATCCTCGGGCTGCTGGCCATGGCCAAGGAGCTGCCCCGGCTGATCGAGGACCAGCGGGCCAGGGCCTGGCCCGAGGTCCGCCGGCCGGTCCGGGAGCTGTCCGGCCAGACCCTGTTCCTGCTCGGGCTGGGCGAGATCGGGCGTGAGGTGGCCCGGCTGGGCAAGGCGCTGGGCATGCGCACGGTCGGGTTCCGGCGCACCGAGGGCCCGCCCCCCCACTGGGTCGACGAGGTCCACGGCCCCCAGCGCCTGGCCGAGCTGGCGGGCCAGGCCGACGCCATGGTGGTGAGCCTGCCCATGACCGAGCAGACGGCCGGGCTGGTCGACCGGGCGATCATCGAACGTCTCCCGGCGAGCTGCATCTTCGTCAACATCGGGCGGGGCGGGGTGGTCGACGAGCCGGCCCTGATCGACGCCCTCCGCGACCGCCGCATCGCCGGCGCGGTCCTGGACGTGTTCGCCACCGAGCCCCTGCCCGCCGACTCGCCGCTGTGGACGCTGCCCAACGTGCTCGTCGCCCCGCACGCGGCCGCCCTCTCGGCCAGGGAGAACGAGCGCATCGCCGAGCTGTTCGCCGACAACCTGCGCCGCTACCTGGACGGCCGGCCCCTGCGCAACGTGGTCGAGCCAGGGGTCTACTACTAGCCGCCGGGGAGGGACCGGGACTGGATCAGGCCTCCGGCTCGGCGCCGCCGGGGACGTACTTGGCGGCAAACCGCAGCAGCGTCTCCATCTGGCGGATGCGCTCGTTGACGACCAGGGCGCCGTGGCCGGCGTCGAAGCGGTCGAGCTCGAACGGCCGGCCCAGCTCGGTCAGGCGCTCGGCGTAGTTGAGCACCTGCTGGAGCGGGCAGCGGGTGTCGTTGTCGCCCACCATCAGCAGCACCGGGGTGGCGACCCGGTCGACGTAGGTGATGGGCGACCGCTCGACGTACAGGTCGTGCTTGTCCTCGGGGCCGCCGCCGAACAGGCTGCGGTCGAAGGCCTGCAGGGCCTCGGACTCATCGGCGTAGGCCGACAGGTAGTCGGCCACCGGGACCACGGCCATGGCCGCTCGCCAGCCTTGGGGGACGGTCCCGATCGCCTGCAGGGTCACGTACCCGCCCCATGAGGCGCCGCTGATCACCACCTGGCCGGGGTCGGCCAGGCCGCGGGCGACCAGGTCGTCGCGGCCGGCGACGACGTCCTCGATCTCGGGGCGGCCGGGGTCGCCCTCGAGCACGTCCTGCCAGGCCTTGCCGTAGCCGGTGGAGCCGCGGTAGTTGACGAGGCCGACCGCGTAGCCGTGGTCGACGAACGCCTGGACCTCCGGGTCCCAGCTGTCGGCGTCGTGGTGATGGGGGCCGCCGTGGACGATCAGCACCGTCGGGTGCGGCCCCGCCCCCGAGGGCACGGCCAGGAACCCGTGGACCTGGTCCCCCTGGGGGTTGGGGAAGGTCCAGCTCTCGTAGGCGACCCCGGAGGGGGCGCGCGGCCCGGGCGGGCGCAGCACGGCCTCCTCGGTTCCGACGGCCCGGACCTCGGGGGCGGCCGCGCCCGATGACAGCCGGTACCAGACGGTCCCGTCGGGCCGCACCCCGGCCCGCTGGATCGACCCGGCCGGGTGGTCGAGCCGCTCAAGGGCGCCGCTGCGCAGGTCGAGCCGGTAGAGCTCGTCGCGGCCCATGTAGGTGTGGACGACCAGCAGTGAGGCGGCGTCCGGCCACCAGTCGGCCACGTCGACCTCGCCAGGCAGCTCCAGCTCGAGGTCGACCCGTTCGGCGGCCACCGGGTCCCAGATGGCCGGCCGCAGCCGCCCGGTCCGGTCCCCGAGCACGACCAGGCGCCCGTCTCCGGCCACCGGCGAGAACCCGGCCGAGGCCACGAGCAGGGCCAGGCCCTCGCCATCCCACAGGTCGGCAACCGCGGTCATGCCCTCCAGCTCGAAGGCGCGCAGGGCCGGGTGCAGGTTGTCGCCGTGCTCGGCGTGGTGGACGACCAGCAGGCGGCCGTCGCGGCTCAGGCCGCCGACGTCGACCATCTCCTCGTGGCGGTACAGCTCCTCACTGGCGCCGCCGATCTCGCCGACCCGGACCGAGAAGCCGTCCCGGCTGGCGAGCCCGACCGCCACCCGGCCCTTGGGCCCGAGGGCGAGCCCGGCGCTCCAGGCCGGCTCGGCGTCGGCCACCAGGGGGGTCGCCTCGCCGCCCTCGAACGGCTGCTGGAGCCAGCGGCCGACCTCGTCGCCCTTGGAGTCCTCGAACCAGACGACGCGTTCGCCGTCGGGGGTGAGCCCGGCGGCGACAACCCCCGTCGGGTGGTCCGACACCTGCCGGTGGCGGTCGGCGGCCCGGTCCCAGGCGTGGACCTGCCAGGAGCCGGAGAGGTTGGAGACGTAGACAAGGCGGTCCGGGTCGTCAGGTGCCCACCTCGGGAGGGTCAGCGAGGGGGCGCGGTAGCGCTGCTTCCAGCGAGGCTCGCTCATGAAAGCATCCTACTTATGCCGCCTGGACAGAGCATCCTGATCACCGGGGCCACCTCGGGCATCGGCCGGGACGCGGCGCTGCGCCTGGCCCGGGCCGGGCACCTGGTCCTGGCCGGCGGCCGCCGCCCCGACGCCCTGGCCGCCCTGGCCCGCGAGGCCCGGGGCCGGGTCCGCGGCCGGCTGGAACCGGTGCCACTCGACGTGACCGACCCGGCCTCGGTCGGGGCCGCCCGGGCGCTGGCCGAGCGCCGCACCGGCGGTCGTGGCCTGGACGTGCTGGTCAACAACGCCGGCTACGCCCTCCCGGGCCCGTTGGAGGCGCTGGCCGAGCGCGATCTGCGTCAGCTGTTCGACACCAACGTGTTCGGGCTCCTGGCGGTGACCAGAGCCTTCGTCCCGGCGATGCGCGAGCGCGGCCAGGGCCGGGTGGTCAACGTGGGCAGCATCATGGGCCGGGTCGCCATGCCCCTCCTGGGCGCCTACAACGCCACCAAGCACGCCGTCGCCGCCATGACCGACACCCTGCGGATGGAGCTGGCCCCCTTCGGCATCACCGTGGTCCTGGTCGAGCCCGGCGCGGTCCGGACGGGCTTCGCGGCCCAGGCCCTGGCCGGCCTGGCCCCCTACCGCGACCCGGCCTCCCCCTACGCCACCGCCCTCGCCGGCACCGACGCCGCCTGGTCCCGCGTCTACCACTTCGCCCCCGGCCCCGCCTCGGCGGGTCGGGCGATCGTTCGCGCCGCCACCGCAGCCCGCCCGGCCGCACGGTACGTGGTCCCCGCCCGCAACCGCCTGGTCGTGGCCGCCCTGGTCGCGCTCCCGACCTCCGCCGCCGACGCCGCCAAGCGCCGCATCATGGGCCTGCCACCACTGCGGGGTCGCGCGGATGGGACAGGGTCGGCCTACACCCCCCGGCCCCGATAGCCGGCCTACACCCCCCGGCGCCGACGCCGGGCCCCCCGGAGGGGGAGAGTAGCCCGGCGCATGTTGGGGCGCCCGAGGTTGTCCACACCCCCGTTCAGGTGTCGAGGGGGGTGACCTCGATGGCGAACTCGATCGTCCAGGGCCCGTCGCCGGCGTCGGGACCCGGGCGTTCGGGGGACAGGACGTCAGGGGCGGGAGGATGGCTCGAGAGGCTGGGGCGGCTGCGGTAGGTGTGGTCGCCGGTGCCCCAGTCGTCGAGGCCGAGGTAGGGCTCGCGAACCAGCCCGGCCGGCGAACCGTCGCCGTCCTCGCCGGTGACGGCGACCGACAGGACGGAGCTGGGGTTGAGGACCAGGTCGAACCGCTGGTCGAGCTCGAACCGCTTGCCGTCCTGGACGTCGGCGGCGCCCTCCTCCGGCCAGCGGACCGCCTGGTCGCCGACGGTCAGGCGCAGGGCCAGGCGGCCGCCGACGGCGTCGGCGTCCTCGACGGTCACGGCGGCGAAGGTGACCGTGACCCGGGAACGGCGGGGCGGGGGGATCACGGTGACGCCGACCTCGTCCACCGCGCCGGGCTCGCCCGGGGGGATGCCGAGCCAGCGGCCCTGCTCGGAGAGGTAGCCGGCGGCGATGGCGTAGCTGCCGGCGACCGTGCCGAAGCCGTCGCTGGCCTTGAACACGGCCCGCTCCTCGCCCGGCTCGAGCGGGGTCGGGTCGCCGTCGCCGCCGAGGAAGCGGTCCAGGTTCTCGCCGGCCGGGCCGCGCACGGCCAGCCGCAGCTCCGACAGGTGGGCCCGGTAGTCGCCGTAGTTGCGGGCGGTGAACTGGGCGACGAAGTTCCCGCCGAGGGTCGGGGTCCAGGAGTTGACCCAGATGCCCTTGGCCGCGCCGAGGTCGATGTAGGGCGGGCGCTCGCGGGCGTAGTCCTGGAGGAACAGCCCCCGCCAGAGCCCGCCGTCGTCGCTCGCCTCCCAGTACCGGGCGCCCGGCTCGAACCCGAGCACGACCTCGTCGTCGGGGCGGTGGCTGTCGTAGACGAACAGCCGGATCGGCGGCCCGCCGCCCGGCCCGGCGCCGTCGTCGTCGTAGCCGTAGGCCACGACCTGGCGGTTGCCGCCCACCTCGTCGAGGGACCGGGCGCCGACCAGGCCGAGCACCACCGGACGGCCGGCATCGAGGCTGCGCCGCACCCGGGGCAGCTCCTGAGCGGTCATCCGGGCCACCCCCGGCGAGGACCAGGTCGGGTGGTCCTCGGCCAGCGACCAGGTCAGGAACTGGCGGGCGCTCCAGGTGGCGTAGCTGTCGAACAGCCGCTTGTGGATGAAGTCGGCCAGGCGGGTGCCGTCGTCGGGAACGGCCCGGTCGGGGAAGTCCTCCGGGCGGTGCGAGGGCACCGGCAGGCCCGCGAACCAGTAGTCGAGCGCCGCGAACGCCATGCCGCCCGAACGACCGTCGGTGGCCACCTCGCCGTAGCCGGGGACGGTCACAACCTTGTCCACGAAGTCGTTGGCGAAGTGGAATCCGTGCGCGCGTGGATCGAAGCCGGTTCTCGGCACAGGCCCCCCCTGAAAATCTTGCACCGGACGAATGTCGCGATCCTCGCTCCCGGTCCCCCTTCAAGGCAATAGTCCGAAGGCATCTAGTCAGCGGAGCCCGGCAAGGGTGGTTGTCCCCCGGCCAGGGGACAACCAAGAGTATTCATCCGGCCTATTGGTGCGGGCGCCCCGAAGCGTCAGCATGTCGGCCTCCATGCTTCCAACCGCACCCATTCGTGTCCTGATCGCCGACGACATCCCGGAGCTGCGAACGCTGCTCAGGACGACCCTCCAGGGGAGGGGCTTCCAGCTGGTCGGGGAGGCCGGAGACGGCCGCGAGACCCTGGCCCTGGCCGTCGACCGGGAGCCCGACGTTGTCGTGCTCGACCTGGGCATGCCCGGGGTCGACGGCTCCGACCTGGTCGCCGAGCTGCGCCAACGCGCCCCCGCGGTCCGGGTCGTGGCCCTCTCCGCCTTCGCCGCCGAGGCCCAGCGGCGCCGGGCCCTCGACCTGGGCGCCCACGCCTCCCTGGACAAGGACGTCGACCCCGACCAGCTGGTGGCGACCCTGCGCGAGGTCTGCGGGCGGGCCTTCGGGCCGGTGGCCCTTCCCCCGCCGGGCGGGCTGGACGGCCTGGCCGGCGAGGAGCTGGAGCGGGTCTGGAGCACCCTGGCCGCCGCCCCGGTGGCCACCGCCGTGGTCGGCCCCGACGGCCGCTTCCTCAAGGTCAACCAGGCCCTGTGCGCGCTCGTCGGCCACCCCGAGCCCGCCCTGCTGGCCGCCGGCTACCAGGCGGTGGTCCACCCCGAGGACCGGGACGCCGACATCGAGCAGCTCCAGCGCCTGCTCGACGGTGAGGCGACCGGCTACCAGCTCCAGCAGCGCTGCCGGCGGGTCGACGGGGAGGCAATCTCGGTGCTGTCCAACACCTGGCTGGCCACCACCCGGCTCGGCGAACCGCTGCACCTGGACGGCCAGGGCCGGCCCCGCTACGTGGTCCGCCAGCTGGTCGACCTGCGCGAGGGCCGCCACCCCGAGGACCAGCTGGCCTGGCGGGCGACCCATGACGCCCTCACCGGGCTGCCCAACCGCAGCCTGTTCCTGGACCGGCTGGAGATGACCGTGGCCCGCCTGGGCCGTGAGCCCGCCCTGGCCGCCGTGCTGGTGGTCGACCTCGACCGCTTCAAGGAGGTGGCCGAGCGCTTCGGCGACGACGCCGTCGACCGGCTGCTGGTCGCGGTCGCCGGCCGGCTGCGCAGCATCCTGCGCCCCAGCGACACCGTGTCGCGCTTCGGCAGCGACGAGTTCGCCGTCCTCTGCCCCGACCTGGCGCATGAGCGGGACGCGGTCCGCCTGGCCGAGCGGATGACCGCCGGGCTGGCCACCCCGTTCGCCGTCGGTGGCCAGGAGATCGTCGTCTCGGCCAGCATCGGCATCGCCCTCACCGGGTCGCGCACGCGCCGGGCCGAGTCGCTGCTGTCGGACGCCGACACCGCCCTCCAGCGGGCCAAGCACCGCGGCGGCGGCATCTACGAGCTGTTCGACGAGACCGTCAGGGCCCAGCTGATCGAGCGCCTGGAGCTGGAGCAGGCCCTGCGCCAGGCGGTCGACGCCGACGAGCTGCGCGCCCTCTACCAGCCGATCGTCTCGCTCAAGGAGGGGCGCCTGGTCGGGGTCGAGGCCCTGGTCCGCTGGGACCAGCCGGGTCGGGGCCAGCTGCTGCCGGCCGAGTTCGTCCCCTTCGCCGAGGAGACCGGCCTGATCGTCCCCCTCGGCGCCTGGGTCCTCTCCGAGAGCTGCCGCCAGGCGGCCCGCTGGCGGGCCAACGGGCCCCGCACCCTCCCCCCGACCGTCCACGTCAACCTCTCGCCGCGCCAGTTCGCCGAGCCCCACCTGATCGACCTGGTGGCCGGCGCCCTGGCCGACACCGGCACCGACCCCGACCGGCTCTGCCTCGAGGTCACCGAGCGGGCCCTGGCCGCCAACCCGGCCTCGGCCGCCACCACCCTCAAGCGCCTGTCCGCGCTGGGCGTCCACGTCTCGGTCGACGACTTCGGCACCGGCTACTCGTCCCTGGCCTCGCTCCAGTACCTGCCGCTGTCGTCGCTCAAGATCGACCGCTCGTTCGTGGCCCGCCTCGACCTCGACCCCTCCGACGACGCGATGGTCGCGGCCGTCATCGGCCTCGGCCACACCCTCGGCCTGACCGTCATCGCCGAGGGCGTCGAGACCCCCCGCCAGCTGGCCAAGCTCGACCAGCTCGGCTGCGACTACGCCCAGGGCCACCTGTTCGCCCGCCCCGAGACCGCCTCCCGGGTCGGCGAGCTCCTGGGTCACGACCGCCGCTGGCAGTAGGGCACCTGGCCACCTGATAGCGTCACGTCGCGTGACCCGCAATGTCGATGAGCTGGAGGCCTCCCCCCTCTGGGCCCCGGCCGAGCTGTTCGCGCTGACCGGCCTCGTCATCGCCCAGCCGGTGCTGGACGTCACCGGCCGAAGCCCCGACATGTTCCTGTTCCGCCGGGCCGACCGGCTCGACATCCTGCTCCTGGTTGCCGCCGTGACGGTGCTGCCGGCCCTGACCATCTCGGTCGTCGAGGCGCTGGCCGGGCTCATCAGCGGGACGCTCAGGCGCCACCTGCACCTCGCCGCCATCACCGGCCTGTTCATGCTGCTGGCGGTCGAGGTGGTCAAGGCCACGACCGGCCTGCGCGGCCCGCGGCTGGCCGCGGTCGCCTCGGCCGCCGGTCTGGTCGGGGGCGTGCTGTACGCCGGCCTGCCCTGGCCGCGGCTGTGGCTACGGTTCCTGACCCCGGCCCCGCTGGCCTTCGCGCTGCTGTTCCTCCTGGTCTCTCCGACCTCGGCGCTGGTCCTGCCGGCGCGGGCGCCGTCGGCCCCCGACCCGCCGGCGGCGGCCGCCGGCGACCGGCCGCCGGTGGTGATGCTCCTGTTCGACGAGTTCCCGCTCAGCTCCCTGCTCGACGCCAAGGGTCGCATCGACCGGCGGGTCTACCCCAGCTTCGCCGCCCTCGCCGACCAGTCGACCTGGTACCGCAACGCCACCGGCGTGGCCGGGTTCACGCCGTGGGCGCTTCCGGCGATGCTGACCGGCAGGTACCCGGACGGCGCCCGGGCCCCGTCCTACACCGAGTACCCCGACAACCTGTTCACCCTCTTCGGCCGGCAGTACGACGTGACCGCCTACGAGACCATCAGCCAGCTCTGCCCGCCTCGCCACTGCACGCCGGCCGCCGGCTACCCCCAGCAGTCCGGGCTGCGGGGAGTGGCCGGGGACTCGGCACGGGTCCTGAAGCAGATCCTCCAGCCGTACGACGCCGCCTTCGACCCGGCCCTGTTCGTCGACCAGGCCCGGCCACAAGCGGAGCTGGATCCGCGGTCCAAGGAGACCGCGGCCGCGGACTTCCGCTTCAAGCAGGCCGGGCGCAACCAGCTCGCGCGCTTCGACGACTTCCTGCACGGGCTCAGGTCCAGCGACCGGCCGGGCCTGCATTTCCTGCACCTGCTGCTGCCCCACCAGCCGTGGCGGTACCTGCCGTCCGGCAACCAGTACAACTACAAGACCTTCGGGGGCGCCTTCCGAAGCGACCGGCTGCCGGCTCCGGTGGTCGAGCGGGCCCATCAGCAGCACCTCCTCCAGGTGGCCTACACCGATCGGCTGGTCGGCCAGGTCATCGACAAGCTCAAGGCCGAGGGCATGTGGGACCGGTCGCTGGTCGTCATGGGGGCCGACCATGGCGAGGGCTGGACTTCCGGTGAGCCCAGCCGCGCCCTCGGCCAGCGCAACGCCCCCGACCTGATGTGGGTGCCCCAGTTCATCAAGGCCCCGGGCCAGGACGACGGCCTCGTCGACGACCGCAACTGGGAGCAGGTCGACCTGCTCCCGACCGTGGCCGACCTGGCCGGCATCAAGGTGCCGTGGACGACGGACGGCGCCTCCCAGACCGGCAAGCCGACCCGCACCCGGACCGAGAAGTGGTGGTACGACATCCCCGGCCGCCGCGAGGTCCGAGACGGCCCCAGCAACTGGGCCCAGGTCCTTGAGGGCACCACCGACACCCTCGTCCGGGGCTCGGAGGGCGTGCGCGGTCTGTACCGGTTCGGCACCTCGGCCGACCTGGTCTACCGCGCCCCAGCCTCGGTCGGCCCGATCGGCGGCACCCCGGCCACCGCCGAGCTGGACGACCACCGCTCATTCCGGGAGGTACGCCCCGGGTCGGGAACGGTCCCGGCCCTGGTCTCTGGTCGGCTCACCTCCCCCCCGCGGCCCGGCGCCACCGTGCTGGTCGCCGTCAACGGCAGGATCGGCGGCGCGTCCGAGCCCTTCCCCGAACGCCCCGGCGAGCCAGCGGTCAGGTTCGCCGTGCTCACCCCGGACTTCCTGTGGAAGCCCGGCGACGGCCGCCGCCAGCTCCGGCTCTACCTCCTCGACCGGAGCGACGGCGTGCCGCACCTCCAGCCGGTCAGCGTGCCGGTCGAGTAGCCGCGGCCACCCGAAACTGGAACCTCCCGGCCCCGGGTGGTGTATGGATTGGCGAGACCGAGTCCGTGGAGGGCCGACCACTGGACGAACAGGAGCTCGTCGAGCAGGCACGAGGGGGTGACGCGCGTGCCTACGAGGTGCTGGTCCGGCGGTACCAGGACCTCGCCTTCAGGACGGCGTGCGTGATCGCCGGGGGGTCGGCCGACGCCGAGGACGCCGCCCAGGAGGGGTTCGTGAAGGCCTGGTACGCGCTGCCGCGGTTCCGGGCTGGGTCGCCGTTCCGGCCGTGGCTGCTGGCGATCGTGGCCAACGAGGCCCGCAACCGTCGCCGCAGCGGGCGGCGCCAGGACGACCTCGCGCTGCGGGTCGCCGAGGACCGCCCCTCGGGGGACGCGGCCCCGTCCCCCGAGGCGGCGGCGCTGGCCACCGAGCAGCGGCTGCTGCTGCTGGCCGCCATGGGGCGGCTGGGCGAGAACGACCGCCAGGTGATCGCCTGCCGGTATTTCCTCGAGCTGTCCGAGGCCGAGATGGCCGCCGCTCTCGGCTGCCGGCCGGGAACGGTGAAGTCGCGCCTGTCGCGGGCGCTGGACCGGCTGCGGGCCGTGCTGGCCGAGCAGGGCGCGGCGGCGGCCCCGACCACGCTGCCGGGAGGTGACCGATGAGCCGGCGCGAGCTCGACCTGGACCGGGCGCTGGCCGACCTGGCCGCCTCCCTGGAGTTCCCGCCCACACCCGACCTGGCCGCCGCCGTCACTGCCAGGCTGGACCAGCCGCCGGTGGCCGCCCGGCCGGCTCCGGCGGCCCGGGGCCGGCGGTGGCTGGGCGGCCTGACCGGCTGGCGGCGGCTGGCCGTCGCCGGGCTGGCCGTGGTCCTGCTGGCCGTGGCCGTGCTGGCCGCCTCGCCGGGGACCAGGGAGGCGGTGGCCCGGCGGCTGGGGCTGCGCGGGATCGGGGTCGAGCTCGGCGGGAACCCGCCGCCGACCGTCACCACCGCCCCGGGCGAGCGCCTCGACCTGGGGCTCGGGGAGCGGGTCAGCCTCGAGGAGGCCCGGCGCCGGGTCGACTTCCCGGTCCTGGTGCCACAGACCGGCGGGCTCGAGCGGCCGGATGCCGTGTTCGTCTCCGAGGCCGTGCCTCCCGGCGGCCGGGTCGACCTCGTCTGGCGCGCCCGGCCGGGCCTGCCCGCCTCGGGCTTCACCGACGCCGGGCTGCTGATCACCGAGTTCCAGGGCCAGACGACCCCGGAGTTCATCAAGAAGGTCGCCGTGGCCGGCCAGGTCGAGTTCGTCGAGGTCGACGGCGAGCCCGCCTACTGGTTCAGCGGCGAGCCGCACTTCTTCACCTACCTGGACCGCGCCGGGAGGTTCCGGGAGGAGCAGACCCGCCTGGCCGGCAACACCCTGATCTGGCAACGGGGCGAGCTGACCCTGCGCCTGGAGGGCGAGCTCTCCAAGGAGGAGGCACTCCGCATCGCCGAGTCGATGCACTGATCGCCGGGTTCCGGACGGCGGCCTGCCCAGGTTCTGAGCTAGTCCAGACCCAGGTCGAGGACGGGGCGGAACCCGGCCGACCAGGTGCGGGCGGCCGAGGCGGCGACCTCGAGGACGGTGAGCTGGTCGTCGACCCGGGAGGGGTTGGTGGAGCCGGGGGTGGCCTTGGCGGCCAGGCTGCCCTCGACGGCCAGCACTGACAGGTCGGCGGCGGCAAGGGCAGGGTGGATGGACGTCAGGTCATCGGGGTCCAGGTCGGCCAGGCGGGTGCCGCGGGAGGCGGCCAGGCGGACGGCGGCGCCGACGGCGGTGTGGGCCTCGCGGAAGGGAACGCCGTCGCGGACCAGGGCCTCGGCCAGGTCGACGGCGGTGGTCTCGGCGGCCTCGGCGTCGTGGCGCATGGCCGCCAGGTCCGGCTCCAGGCCCGCGACCAGGCCGGCCAGGGCGCCGAGGGAGCCGACGAGGACGTCGGCGGCCTCGAAGGCGGCCGCCTTGTCCTCCTGAAGGTCGCGGGCATAGGCCAGGGGGAGGCCCTTGAGGGTGGCCAGGAACCCGGCCAGGCGGCCGATGACCGTGCCCGCCCGGCCCCTGACCAGCTCGGCCACGTCCGGGTTGCGCTTCTGCGGGAGCATGCTCGACCCGGTCGCCCAGGCGTCGGGCAGCCGGACCCAGCGACGACCCGCCCACAGGGCCACGTCCTCGGCCAGCCGGGAGGCGTGGGCCATGGCGATGGCCGCCGCGGCCAGCAGCTCGGCGACGGCGTCCCGGTCGGCGGTGGCGTCCATGGCGTTGTCGAAGGCGGCGGCGAAGCCGAGGGCGGTGGCGGTGGCAGCCGGGTCGATGGGGAATGACGAGCCGGCGATGGCACCGGCCCCGAGCGGGCTGACGTCGGCCCGGCGGCCGGCGTCCTGGAAGCGTCCCACGTCCCTGGCCAGGGCGAAGCCATGGGCGGCGAGCTGGAAGGCCCACAGCACCGGCTGGGCCGGCTGGAGGTGGGTGAGGCCGGGCACGACGGCCGCCGGGGACGCCCGGCCGGCCGCGACCAGGGCGTCGATCAGCCCGGCGAGGGCCTCGACGGCGTCGGCGCAGGCCTGCTTGAGCCACAGGTGCAGGTCGGTGGCGACCTGGTCGTTGCGGCTGCGGCCGGTGTGGAGCTTGCCCCCGACCGGGCCGACCAGCTCGGTCAGGCGGCGCTCGACCGCGCTGTGGACGTCCTCGTCGCCGTCGGCGAAGGCGAACCTCCCCGACTCCAGCTCGCCCGCGACCTGGGCCAGGCCGTCGAGCAGGAGCTTGCCCTCGCCGACCTCCAGCACCCCGGCCCCGACCAGGCCCCGCACATGGGCCCGGCTCCCGGCCACGTCCTGGCGCCACAGCCGCCGGTCGACGGCCAGCGACGAGGTGTAGGCCCACATCCCCGGGTCGGGCGCCCCCGAGAACCCGCCGGCCCAGAGCGGCCTGCCGGGATCACCCATCCCCGTGGACCCGGGCCCAGGTGCGGGCGGGCAGGCCCCACAGGGACACGAACCCGCGCCCGGCGTCGTGGTCGAAGGCGTCGCCGGCCGCGTAGGTGGCCAGGTCGGGCCGGTACAGGGCCCGCTCGGCCCGCCGGCCGGTCGGCTGGCAGCGCCCGGGCGACAGCTCCAGGCGGACCTCGCCGGTGACGGCCGCCTGGGTCTCGGCCACGAACGCGTCGAGGGCCGCCTTGAGGGGCGAGAACCAGAGGCCGTCGTAGACCAGCTCGGCGTAGCGGATGTCGAGGCGGGCCTTCTCGTGGAGCACGTCCCGGTCGAGTGTCAGGTCCTCCAGGTCCCGGTGGGCGGCGATCGCCGCCAGGGCGCCCGGCACCTCGTAGACCTCGCGGCTCTTGATCCCGACCCGCCGGTTCTCGATCATGTCGACCCGCCCGAACCCGGCTTCGCCTCCGGCCCGGTTGAGGACGGCCACCACCCCGGACAGCCCCAGCTCGGCCCCGCCGACGGTCGTCGGCACCCCGGCGTCGAACCCGACCACGAGCTCGCTGGTCCCGCTGGCCGTGGCCGGCGAGACGGTCCACTCGAAGGCGTCCTCGGGTGGGGCCAGCCACGGGTCCTCCAGCACGCCGGCCTCGATGGTGCGGCCCCACAGGTTCTGGTCGACCGACCACGGCTTGGCCTCGGTGATCCCGCCCAGGTCGAGGCCGTGCTTGTCGGCATACGAGATCGCCTCCGGCCGGCTCATGGCCGAGTCCCTGACCGGGGCCAGGATCTCCAGCTCGGGGGCCAGGGCGCCGCAGCTGACCTCGAACCGCACCTGGTCGTTACCCTTGCCGGTGCAGCCGTGGGCGACCGCGCCCGCGCCACGGCGCCGCGCCTCCTCGACCAGCAGCTGGGCGATCAGCGGCCGCGACAGGGCCGAGACCAGCGGGTAGCGGCCCTCGTAGAGGGCGTTGGCCCGGACCGCCGGGACCAGGAACTCGGCCGCGAACCGCTCCCGGGCGTCGACCACCACGGCGTCGGCCGCGCCCGCGGCCAGCGCCCGCTGGGCCAGGGCGGGCAGGTCCTCGCCCTGGCCGACGTCGGCCAGCAGGGCGACCACCGAGCGGCCCTGCTCGTGGACCAGCCGGTGCACGGTCACGGTCGTGTCCAGCCCGCCCGAGTAGGCGAGCACGACGAGGTCGGCGGGAGATCGGGTCATGCGGTGGCTCCTCGGTAGGGTTCGGCGATGGCTCTGGGCTCGACCGGGGTCACGGCCATGGCGGCCAGCTGACGGGCCATGACCCGGCCGGGGGTTCGCTCGGTGCAGACGACCAGGACGGTGTCGTCGCCCGCGACCGTGCCCGCGACCCCGGCGATGCCGGCCCGGTCGAGGGTGGAGGCGAGCGCGGCGGCATGGCCGGGCGGGGTGCGGAGCACGACCAGGTTGCCGCTGGGCACGATGGCCAGCAGCGACCCGCCGAGCATGCGGCGGATCTCGTCGTGGTCGGCGCCGTGGCCGTTGCCCGGCTCGGGCAGGGCGTAGACCAGCCGGCCGTCCGGGCCCCGGACCTTGACCGCGCCCAGGTCGTCGAGGTCGCGGGAGATGGTTGCCTGGGTGGCGTCGAAGCCCTGGGACCGCAGGTGCTCGAGGACCAGCGCCTGGCTGGACACCTGCCTGGTCCGCAGCAGGGCGGCCAGGGCCTGCTGGCGGGCCGCCTTCAGCGGCACAGGCCGGCCTCCTCCAGGGCCGCGCCCAGCCGGGCCAGCCCCTCGTCGATCTCGTCCTCGGTGACGACCAGCGGCGGGGCCAGACGCAGGGCGGTGTCGGTGACCGGGTTGACGACCAGGCCCCGCCCGAGGGCGGCCAGGGCGGCCTGCCGGGCATCGGCGGGTGCCTCGGGGCCGAAGTCGAGCGCGAACCACAGGCCGGCTCCCCGGACCTCGGCCCCGGGCAGCCCCTCGTCGGCGTCGCCGGCGCTCGGCGGGGCCCAGGTGGACCGGCCGGTGAGGCGGCCCCGGAGCTCGGCCAGCCCGTCGGCCAGCCGGGTCGAGACCTTGTCGACGTGGCCGCCGAGCAGCGGCTCGATCACGTCCAGGGTGGCAAGGGCCGCCGTGCAGGCAACCGGGTTGCCGCCGAAGGTGGTGCCGTGGTCGCCGCGCTGCATGGCGTCGGCGACCTCGGTGCTGGCGATGGTGGCGCCGATCGGGTAGCCGGAGCCGAGCGCCTTGGCCATGGTGACCACGTCGGGCCGGATCTCGTCGTGCTGGTGGGCGAAGAAGCGGCCGGTGCGGCCCATCCCGGACTGGATCTCGTCCAGGATCAGCAGGACCCCGGCCCGCGACGTGACCTCCCTGACCCCTCGCAGGTAGCCGGGGGGCGGGACCCGGATCCCGGCCTCGCCCTGGATCGGCTCGACCAGCACCGCGGCCGTGTCCGGCCCGATGGCCGCGGCCAGGGCGTCGACGTCCCCGAAGGGCACGTGGGAGAAGCCGGGGGGCAGCGGCTGGAACGGGGTGTGCATCGCCGGTTTGCCGGTGGCGGCCAGGGTGGCCAGGGTGCGGCCGTGGAAGCCGCCGAGGGTGGCCACGATGCCGGTGGCCTGCTCGCCCCGGTTGGCCCGGCCCCAGCGCCTGGCCACCTTGATGGCGGCCTCGTTGGCCTCGGCGCCCGAGTTGGACAGGAACACCTTGGCGTCGCCGCCGAAGTGGCCGACGAGGCGCTCGGCCAGCTCGACCTGGGGGCCGGTGAAGTAGAGGTTGGAGGTGTGGCCGAGGGTGCCGAGCTGGGCGCTGACCGCCTCGACCACCCGTGGGTGGGCGTGGCCGGCCGCGACCACCGCGATCCCGCCCAGGAAGTCCAGGTACTCGCGGCCGCGGGCGTCCCACAGCCGCACCCCCTGGCCCCGGACGAACTCGACCTGGGGCCGCGCGTAGGTCGGCCACAGCACCGCCGCCTCGCGCTCGGAGATGCCGCTCACAGTTCCTCCTCTGCCTGCACCATGGTCCCGACCCCGGAGTCGGTGAACAGCTCCAGCAGCAGGGCGTGCTCGCGCCGGCCGTCCAGGATGTGGGCCCGGCGGACGCCGCCCCGCAGGGCGGTCACGATCCCGGTCAGCTTGGGCACCATCCCGGACGCGACCTGGCCCCCGACAAGGATGGCCTCGACCTCGTCAACGGTCAGCTGCTCCAGCAGCGAGCCGGGGTCGGCCAGGTCGGCGTACAGGCCCTCGACGTCGGTCAGGTAGACCAGCTTCTCGGCCCCGAGGGCGGCCGCCAGGGAGCCGGCGGCGGCGTCGGCGTTGACGTTGTAGGGCAGGCCCTCGGGGCCGGCGGCCACGGTGGCCACCACCGGGACCAGGCCCTTGTCGGTGAGGGCGCGCAGGGCCGTCGGGTCGACCGCGGCGACGTCGCCGACGTAGCCGAGGTCGCGGCCCCCCGGGTCGACCCTGGGCCTGGCCACGAGCAGCAGGCCGTCCTCGCCCGACAGCCCGACGGCCAGCCGCCCGTGGGTGTTGATCCGGCCCACCAGGGTCTTGTTGACCCGCCCGACCAGCACCATGCGGGCCAGGTCCATGGTCTCGGCGTCGGTCACCCGGTGGCCGTCGACGAACACCGGCTCCTTGCCGAACCGGGTCATCAGCTGGCTGACCTCGGGGCCGCCGCCGTGGACGACGATCACGTCGACGCCCACATAGCGCAGCAGGACGACGTCGTCGACGAAGGCGTCGAACCCGGCCGTGCCCATGGCCGCCCCGCCGTACTTCACCACCACCGTGCAGCCGGACAGCCGCTTGATCCAGGGCAGGGCCTCGTGGACGGCCGCCGCCTTGGCCTGGAGGTCGTCGAGCGAGCTCGGGGAGGTGGGGAGGGTCACGTGGTGTACTCCGAGTTGAGGCGGACGTACTCGGGGGTCAGGTCGCTGGTCCGGACCTCGGCCCAGGGGCCCATCCCGCCGAGGTGGAGGCGGAGCTCGATCTCCCTGGCGGCCATGGCCGCGCTGGCGTCGGCCCCGGTGGGCCGGCCCTGGCTGACCAGCAGCACCCGCTCGGGCGGCCCGGCCGGCGGGTCGATCCCGGCCAGGCCCGGCCCGCCGGCGACCTCGAGCCGGACCAGGCCCGGGTCGAACCCGACCCCGGCCGTGCCCGCGGCCTGGAGCACCCGGCCCCAGTTGGGGTCGCCGCCGTAGACGGCCGCCTTGACCAGCGGGCTGTCGGCGATCCGGCGAGCCACGACCAGCGCCTCCTCGGCCCCGGCGGCCCCGCCCACCTGGACGCTGACCACCTTGGTCCCGCCCTCGGCGTCGGCCAGCATCTGGCCGGCCAGGTCCGAGCAGACGGCCCGCACGGCCGCGGCCAGGTCCCCCGGGTCGGGCCGGGCGCCCGACGCCCCCGAGGCCAGCAGCAGCACGGTGTCGTTGGTCGACTGGGCCCCGTCCACCGTGATCCGGTTGAAGCTGGCCGCGGTGCCGTCGGCCAGCGCGTCGCGCAGGTCGGCCGGGTCGGCCGCCGCGTCGGTGGTCAGCACGGCCAGCATGGTCGCATGCGCCGGGGCGGCCAGCGCCGGGGCGAGCATGGCCGCCCCCTTGGCCATCCCGCCGACGGTCGCTCCCCCGGCCACCCGGGTGCCGGCCTGCTTGACGACCGTGTCGGTGGTCAGGATGGCCTCGGCCGCGGCCGGGCCGCCCGAGCGGTCGAGGGCGCCGGCCGCCTTGGCCACGCCGTCGGTGACCCGGGCGACGTCCAGCGGCACGCCGATCACGCCGGTCGAGCAGACCAGCACCTGCTCGGGCCGGCAGCCAAGCTCGACGGCGGCCCGCTCGACCGTGGCCAGCACGGCCGCCGTCCCGGCCGGGCCGGTGCAGGCGTTGGCGTTGCCCGAGTTCAGCACCACCACCCGGGCGTCGGCCGAGGTGGCCAGGCGGTCCCGCGACCACACCACCGGCGCCGCCACCACCAGGTTGGTGGTGAACACCCCGGCGGCCACCGTCCCCGGGTCGCCGACCACCAGGGCCAGGTCGGGCGCGTCCGAGGGCTTGAGCCCGCAGCTGACCCCGGCCGCCCCGAACCCGGCCGCCGCCGTGACCCCGAGCCGCCGGTCGACCCGTACGTTGGTCACGGGCCCGGGGGGACGAGGTCGAGGCCGGCCGTCTCGGGCAGGCCGATGGCGAGGTTGGCGCACTGCACGGCCTGGCCGGCGGCGCCCTTGACCAGGTTGTCGATGGCCGCGGCGGCCACCACCCGGCCGGTCCGGCGGTCGGCCGCGGCCGCCACCTGGACCCGGTTGGTGGTGGCTACGGCCCGGGTGGCCGGCCAGCCGGTGGCCGGGTCGAGCAGGTCGACGAACGGCTCGGCGCCGTAGGCGGCGGCGTAGCAGGCGGCCAGCTCCTGGTCCCCGGCCGAGGGGGCGAGGGTGGCGTAGCAGGTGGCCAGCAGCCCCCGGCTGGCCGGGACCAGGTGGGGGCTGAAGGTCACCGTCACCGGCGCCCCGGCGGCCAGGGACAGCTCCTGCTCGATCTCCGGGGTGTGACGGTGGCTCCCCACCTTGTAGGGGGCGACGTTCTCGTTGGCCTGGACGAACAGGTTCCCGTCGGTGAGCGACCGGCCCGCCCCCGACAGCCCCGACTTGGCGTCGACCACGATCCCGTCGGCCGCGACCAGCCCGGCCGCGACCAGCGGGGCCAGGGCCAGCAGGGCGGCCGTCGGGTAGCAGCCGGGCACGGCCACCCGGGTGGCGCCCCGCAGCTGCTCGCGGTGGAGCTCGGGCAGGCCGTAGGGCCAGTCGCCGAGCTGGTCGGGGAACGGGTGCTCCGCCCCGTACCAGGCCGGGTAGGCACCCGGGTCGCGCAGCCGGAAGTCGGCCGAGAGGTCGACGACCAGCCCGGCCGCGGCCAGGGCACGCGGGGCGAGCTCGGCCGCCCGGCCATGGGGCAGGGCGCAGAACAGCACGTCGGCGCCCTTCTCGAGGCCCTCGTCGACCGAGCAGAAGATGAGCTCGCCGTAGGCCGCCCGCAGCCCGGGATAGCGGGCGGCGAGCGGCTGGCCGGCCGAGGAGTCCCCGGCCGCCCAGGCGACGTCGAGGTCGGGATGGCGGGCCAGGAGGCGCAGCAGCTCGGCCCCGGCATAGCCCGAGGCGCCGAGCACACCGACACTGCGGAGGGAAGTCATGAGGATAGTTATGCAGAAGGTGCTGAGAATATGCAACACCTGGCAGAACCTCGCATTTCTGCAGCAGCATCAGCTGTTGCGGGCGCCGCATGGATATGCAAGGCTCGACTCGGACAGATGCGTCAGCGCGGCGGCAGCCTGCCCGGCGGCCGCCCGATCGGCGTGTCGTTCCCCGTCCGCCCTCCAGCACCGCGATCGAGGCCTCCTGCCATGACCAAGTCACCAGCCGCTCCCCGCCGCCCCGGCCCCAACGGCGCCGCCCCGGCCGGCGACGGCGCCTCCTCCCGCCGCCCTCCCTGGCCGCCCGACCCCTTCCACTACCTCGACGGCCGCCTGTGCGTGAGCGGGCTGCCCCTCGACGAGGTGGTGGCCGACACCGGCACGCCCGCCTACGTCTACGACCTGGACGCCGTCGCCGCCGCCTACCGGCGGGTGGCGGCCGCCTTCGAGCCCCTCGGGGCCCGGGTCCTGTACGCGGTCAAGGCCAACAGCAACCTGGCCCTGCTGGCCACCCTGGCCGGGCTCGGGTCCGGCTTCGACGTGGTCAGCGGGGGCGAGCTGGTCCGGGTCCTGCGGGCCGGCGGCGACCCCGAGGCCACCGTCTTCGCCAGCGTCGGCAAGACCACCGAGGAGCTGGCCCTGGCCGTCGGCCAGGGCGTCACCGTCCACGTCGAGTCGGCCGACGAGCTGAATGCCCTGCGGGAGGTGGCGGCCCGGCTGGAGCGCCCGGCCCGCTTCGCCGTCCGGGTCAACCCCGATGTCGAGGTCGACACCCACGTCAACATCCAGACCGGCCACGACGAGGCCAAGTTCGGCGTCCCGGTGGCCGTGGCCCACGAGCTGCTGGCCAGGGCGGCCCGGGGCGAGCTGGCCGGGCTGGTCCCGGTCGGGGTCCACGTCCACGTCGGCTCCCAGCTGCCCGACCCCGACGGCATGGCCGCCGGGGCCCGGGTCGGCCTCGAGGTGCTGGAGGCGGGCCGGGCGGCCGGCCTCGAGCTGGACTGGCTGGACGTCGGCGGCGGGCTGCCGGTCGACTACGGCGGCGGGTCGGCCGTCGGGCCGGAGCTGTTCGCGGCCGCGCTGAAGCCGGTGGTGGCCGGCCACAACGTGCGGCTGGCCGTCGAGCCGGGCCGTGCCCTGGTGGCCAGGGCCGGCGCTCTGGTGGCCAGGGTCCTGTACCGCAAGCACCGCAGCGCCGGCCGCATGCTGGTGGTCGACACCGGCATGCACCACCTGCTGCGGCCGGCCCTGTACCAGGCGGTGCACCGGGTTCGGCCGCTGCGGGCGGCCCCCCTGGCCGGCCCGACCGAGGTCGTCGGGCCCATCTGCGAGTCCACCGACGTGCTCGCCGCCGAGGCCGACCTGCCCGACCTCGCCCCGGGCGAGCTGGTCGCCTTCCTGGACACCGGCGCCTACGGCATGACCATGGCCAGCAACTACAACGGCCAGCCGCGCCCGGCCGAGATCGTGGTCGCCGGCGGCGTGGCCCGGGTCGCGCGCCGCCGCGAGACCTGGGAGGAGCTGCTGGCCTCCGAGACCGGGACCGGCGCCCCGGTCGCCGCCGTCCAGGGACCGGCCGACCCGCTCGGCTGGTAGCGCGTATCCGCCGATCGTCCGGGTCGTGGTGGTGGGCTACCATGGACCACGCACAGGGTCTGGTGGTGGTTGCACGGCATGGCCGACGTCCTGCTCGATGATGTCTCCCGGGTGTTCTCAGACGGCTCCGAGGCCGTCTCGCACCTGAGCCTGCACGTCCGCAACGCCGAGCTGATGGTGATCGTCGGTCCCAGCGGCTGCGGCAAGAGCACCGTCCTGCGACTGATCGCCGGCCTTGACCCCCTCCACGGCGGCACCATCAGCATCGGCGGCCGGGTGGTCAACCACCTGACCCCGGGCGAGCGCAACGTGGCCATGGTGTTCGAGGCCGCCGCCCTCTACCCCCACCTCACCGCCGCCCAGAACCTCCGCTTCGGGCTGGCCCTGCGCAAGCTGCCCAGCGACGAGATCCAGCAGCGGGTCGAGGCCGAGACGAGAGTGCTGCGGCTGGGCAAGTTCCTCGACCGCAAGCCCAAGACGCTGTCGGCGGGGCAGCGCCAGCGGGTGGCCGTCGGCCGGGCCACCGTCCGGGTCCCGGACCTGTTCCTGCTGGACGAGCCGCTCACCCATATGGACGCGGGCGAGCGGATCCGACTCCGCACCGAGCTGGCCCAGCTCCAGCACGGGCTCGGCGTCACCGCCATCTACGTGACCCACGACCAGTCCCAGGCGATGGCCGTCGGCGACCGGGTCGCGGTCATGCGCGGGGGGCGGCTCGAGCAGATCGACGAGCCGCGGACGCTGTACCGGCGGCCGGCCAACACCTTCGTGGCCAGCTTCATGGGCGAGCCGGCCATGAACCTCGTCGCCGGGTTCCTCGAGCAGGACGCCGGCCGCACCTACGTCGTCCTGGGCGGCCAGCGCCTGCCCTTCCCCGGCACCCCGTCGGGACTGGTACGGGGCCGGACCGGCCCGGTGACCATCGGCATCCGGCCCGAGCACGTGACCGACGCCGGCTCCGAACCTGGCCTGCCGGTGCTGTTCTCCTCCGCCTTCCGGGTCGAGCGCCGAGGCTACGAGCTGCTGGTCAGCTGCCCGATCAACACCACAGCGGTCACCGTCAGCGACACCCCGGGGATCGAGAAGCTCCCCGGGGGCCAGGCCCACCTGATCGCCCGCTTCCCCCGCGACCACCCGGTCGGCCGCGGCGACCGGGTCGAGCTGGCCGTCGACGTCAGCGAGCTGTCGCTGTTCGACCCCGACACCGGCCAGGCCCTCTGGAACCCGCCGGCCTAGCGCCGCCTCACGCGACCCGGTCGACCCGCATCAGCATCGGGGCGCGGGGCCGGAGGGTGACGGCCGCCTCGACCTCGGCCGGGCGGGCCGGGAGCAGGCTGAGCCGGTAGCGCTGGGCCACCATGGCCACCACCAGGGGGAGCTGGAGCAGGGCGAAGCCCTCGCCGATGCAGCGCCGGGGACCGCCCGAGAAGGGGAAGAAGGCCATGCGGTGCCGGGCCCGGGCCGCCTCGGGCGCGAACCGCTCCGGCTCGAAACCCTCCGGGTTGTCCCAGAACCCGGGGTGGCGGTGGGTCACGTACGGGCAGAGGGCGACGTTGGCCCCGGCCGGGATGCGGTAGCCGCCGACCTCGTCGGCGGCCATGGCGCGGCGCAGCACCAGGTAGATGGGCGGGTACAGCCGCATCACCTCCTGCACGACCATGCCGGTGTAGGCCAGGCGGGGCAGGTCGGCCACGGCCGGCGGGCGGTCGCCGAGGACCTCGGCGACCTCGGCCCGCAGCTTCCGCCACACGGCCGGGTGGGTCGAGAGCAGGTACCAGGTCCAGGTCAGGGCCGAGGCGATGGTGGCGTGGCCGGCGATGAAGAAGCTGATCGTCTCGTCGCGGACCTGCTTGTCGGTCAGGCCGTCCCCGGTCTCGGAGTCGGCGACCTCGAGCAGCATGCTGACCAGGTCCTCGCCCCCGGGCGAGCGCCGGCGCTCGGCGATCAGCGGGTACAGGACCGAGTCGAGCAGGGCCAGGCGGCGCTCGAAGCGGCGGGTCGACGGCAGCGGCAGCCGGGCGGTGTCGACCACCGAGGTCAGGGCCGAGTTGGCGAAGGCCAGGATGTCGCCAACGGCCGGCCCGACCCGGTCAATGTCGCGCCGCCAGTCGGTCTGGAACAGGGACGCGGCCAGGTTGGCCAGGCTGAGCCGGACCATCTCCGCCTCGACCTCCAGCGGCCGGCCGCTGTCGGCATTGCCCGCCCAGGAGTCGAGCACCTCGGTGGTTGCCTCGACGAACTGCCGCCCGTAGCCCTCGAGGGAATGGCGCCGGAAGGCCGGCTGGGCCATGCGCCGGGAACGGACCCAGCCGGCGCCCTCGGCCCCGACCAGGCCGCCGCCGACGATCGCCCGGAGCCGGTCGCGGACGAACGGGGGCCGCGGGTAGTTGGCCGCGTTGTCCTGGAGCACCTGCTTGACCGCGTCCGGGTGGGCGAGCAGGTACAGGGTCAGCGGGCCACGGAAGCGGACCGTGTCGCCATGGCGGCGCCAGGCGCCGAGGAACGCGTGCACGTTGTCCCGGCGGATCTCGGGGATGCTGCCGAGTAGCAGGCTGCCCCTCGGCCCCGGAGGCACGCGCCCGTTCGCCGTCGCGACCAGCTCGCCCTCCGTCTGCTCGTAGCCCTGGATCGGCACTCCCGGGAGATACGTCCTGTTTACCACTTCCCTCCGGATCCGGGAACCGCCCGGCCGCGCCAGGCCGGTCAGGGGTTCACGGTACGATCTGGCCATGCGCCTCGTGATCGCCCGCTGCAGCGTCGACTACACGGGCCGGCTCAGCGCCCACCTCCCCCTGGCCACGCGCCTGCTGCTGGTCAAGGCGGACGGGTCGGTGCTGGTCCACTCCGACGGCGGGGCCTACAAGCCGCTCAACTGGATGTCGGCCCCCTGCACGCTCGTCCAGGAGCCGGACGCCTGGAAGGTCAGCAACCGGACCGGCGAGTCCATGACCATCCACATCGAGGAGATCCTCCACGACTCCTCCCACGACCTCGGGGTCGACCCCGGGCTGGTCAAGGACGGGGTCGAGCGCCACCTCCAGGAGCTGCTGGCCGACCGCTGCACCGTGCTGGGCGACGGCTGGTCACTGGTCCGGCGCGAGTACCCGACCGACATCGGCCCGGTCGACCTGCTCTGCCGCGACGACCAGGGCGCCTATGTCGCCGTCGAGATCAAGCGCCGCGGCGAGATCGACGGTCTGGAGCAGCTGGCCCGCTACCTGGAGCGCCTCCGCCCCGCCCTGGGTGCCGTCCGGGGCGTCCTCGCCGCCCAGGCCTTCACCCAGCAGGCCCGGACCCTGGCCGCGGCCCGCGGTATCAACTGCGTCCCCCTGGACTACGACGCCCTCCGCGGCATGGAGCCGAACACCCCGACGCTGTTCTAACCGGCGCCCCCGCCCTGCCGACCTGGTTGACAGCCGCGGCGGTCGGGACGATCCTTGCCGGGCGCTGGTTCGCCCGGCCGTGTTTCACGGGAAACAATGGCCGGGCGTCGCCAAAGAGGGAATCCGGTGCGATTCCGGAGCTGCCCCGCAGCGGTAAGTGGGAACGACAGCCGTCACCGAGGCGCAGACGCCCCTCGGTCCAGCACTGAGCCAGACAGTTCGGGAAGCGACGGCCAGTAGGACCCGGCGCGGCCACCACCGCGCCACCCACCCACGAGCCCGAAGACCTGCCAGCGCCCGCGCGGGTGCGCGGCCGTCCAGGCCTCGAGGGAGGGCTTATGACCGTCAGTTCGACCGTTCACGGGTTCCCGCGGATCGGTGACCGCCGGGAGCTGAAGACCGCCACCGAGGGCTACTGGGCCGGCCGGGTGCCGGCCGAGGAGCTGGAGGCGACGGCCCGGGAGCTGCGCCGCCAGACCTGGAGCTTCCTGGGCGACGCCGGCATCGGGCAGGTCCCCTCCAACCACTTCTCGCTCTACGACCACGTGCTCGACACCTGCGTGCTGGTCGGCGCCGTCCCCGGCCGCTACGGGCGGTCCCCCTCCGGCGACGTCGACCTCGACACCTACTTCGCCATGGCCAGGGGGCGAGCCGACGCCACCGCCATGGAGATGACCAAGTGGTTCGACACCAACTACCACTACCTGGTCCCCGAGCTGAGCCCCGAGGTGGAGTTCCGGCTGGCGGCCGCGCCCAAGCCCCTGGTCGAGCTGGCCGAGGCCCGCGAGCTCGGCATCGCCACCCGCCCGGTCCTCCTCGGCCCGGTCACCTTCCTGCTGCTCGGCAAGGCCGCCGACGGCACGTCGGCCGGGTTCGACCGGCTCAGCCTGCTCGACCCGCTGCTGGAGGTGTACGGCGAGCTGCTGGACGAGCTGGCGGCCGCCGGGGCCGAGTGGGTGCAGCTGGACGAGCCGGCCTTCGTCCAGGACCGCTCGCCCGCCGAGCTGGACGCCCTCGCCCGCGCCTACGACCGCCTCGGCCGGTCCAGCGCCCGTCCCAGGCTGCTGGTCTCCAGCTACTTCGACCACCTGGGCGACGCCCTCGGGGTCCTCGCCGGCGCCCCGGTCGACGGCATCGGCCTCGACCTGACCCGGGACGGTGCCCGCAACCTCGAGCTGCTGGCCGCCACCGGCGGCATCGGCGGCCGGACCCTGGTCGCCGGGGTGGTCGACGGCCGCAACGTCTGGGCCAACGACCTTGAGCGGTCGCTGTCCACCCTGGCCACCCTGCCCGGCCTCTCCGGCGACGTGGTCGTGTCGACCTCCTGCTCGCTCCAGCACGTCCCGATCGACCTGGACGCCGAGCAGGCCCTCGACCCGGAGGTCCGGCCGTGGCTGGCCTTCGCCCGCCAGAAGGTCGCCGAGGTGGTCACCCTGGCCCGTGGGCTGGCCGAAGGCACCGACGCCATCGCCGACGAGCTGGCGGCGAACCGCCGGACGCTGGCCGCCCGCCGCCAGTCGGGCCGGACCCGCGACCCGGCCGTGCGCCGGCGGCTGGACGCGGTCGGCGAGCCCGACCTGCACCGGGCCAGCCCCTATGAGGTCCGCGAGAAGGCCCAGCGGGGCCGGCTCGGCCTGCCACCGCTGCCGACGACCACCATCGGCTCGTTCCCCCAGACCGGCGAGGTCCGCAAGGCCCGGGCGGCCCGCCGCCGGGGCGAGCTGGACGAGGCCGGCTACACCGAGCGCATGCGGGCCGAGATCGCCGAGGTCATCCGGCTCCAGGACGAGCTGGAGCTGGACGTGCTCGTCCACGGGGAGCCGGAGCGCAACGACATGGTCCAGTACTTCGGTGAGCAGCTGGCCGGGGTGGCCGTGACCGAGCTGGGCTGGGTCCAGTCCTACGGCACCCGCTATGTGCGCCCGCCGATCATCTTTGGCGACGTGTCCCGGCCGGCCGCGATGACCGTGGAGTGGCTCACCTACGCCCAGTCGCTCACCGAGCGGCCCGTCAAGGGCATGCTGACGGGGCCGGTGACCATGCTGAAGTGGTCGTTCGTGCGCGACGACCAGCCGCTGGCGGCGACCGCGCGCCAGCTCGCCCTGGCCATCCGCGACGAGCTGGCCGACCTGGAGGCGGCCGGGATCGGGGTCATCCAGGTCGACGAGCCGGCCCTGCGCGAGGCCCTGCCGCTCCGCGGCGACCGCCGCCAGGCCTACCTGACCTGGGCGGTGGAGGCGTTCCGGCTGGCCACCGCCGGGGTCCGCGACGAGACTCAGGTCCACACCCACATGTGCTACTCGGAGTTCGGCGAGATCCTGCCCGCCATCGACGGGCTGGACGCCGACGTGACCTCGATCGAGGCCGCCCGCTCGCGCATGGAGCTGGTCCGCGACCTGGAGCAGGCCGGCTACGGCCGGGAGATCGGCCTCGGGGTCTACGACATCCACTCGCCCCGGGTGCCGCCGCCCGACGAGATGGCCACGCTGCTCACCGAGGCCCTCGAGGCGGTCGGCCCGGCCCGGCTGTGGGTCAACCCCGACTGTGGCCTCAAGACCCGCGACTACCCGGAGGTCCTGGCCTCCCTGCGCAACATGGTCGCCGCGGCCAGGACGGTCCGCGAGGGCCTCAGTTCGCCACCACGCTGACCATGGCACAGGCGCTCTTGGGGGGCCGGCCCCGCTAGTCGGCGTAGTCCTTCTGCTTCATCACCACGTCGATGACCAGGCAGGTGGCCACGGCCAGGCTGCGCAGGGGGTCGACGGCCGAGGGGCTGACCTCGACCACGTAGGTGTCGGCGTCGGTGAACAGCTCACGCAGCCCGGCCCACCGCTTGGTCACGCGGGCGATCGCCTGGCCGGCGCCGTCGAACACGCTGAAGTCCTTGGCCCGCCAGTTGTGGGCCCGGACGTCGCCGAGCTGGGCGCCGCGCGGGTCGAGCAGGGTGAAGCGCGCCTTGCCGAGGCGGATCTGCTTGGTGATCTCACCCAGCGCCTGGCCGTCGGGCCGCATGACCTGGCAGCGCCAGGTGAACCACGGCTTGTGCACGATCAGCTCGGTCACGGCCCCCGGCCCGAGGATGTGCAGGGTGATCGGCAGGGTCACGTCCCAGCTGGTGAACAGGCGGGTCAGGAAGGCCAGCGGCGACTGGGTGGCCTGCACGACGGCGCCGATCTGGCGGCCGCTCGTGTCGAGCACCGCGTAGTCGTTGCGCAGCTCGATCAGCTTGAGCTTCTGCTTGACCACGAGCACCTGCTGGGCGAGCAGCGACCCCGTCGGCGGGGCCATTCCATACTGGCTCAAACCAACCCTCCCCGGACGACTCCTCTGTCCCTGCTTCCAGCCTAGGGCTTTGTCGCCTTGAGCGAGTACAGCAGCGGCAGCCTGGCGTCGTCGGGTTCGGGCAGACGCCAGACGCCCGACCCTGGCTCGATCTCGACCAGGAACGGGAACATCTTCCATGGCACCCAGGGATGCTCGTGGAGGTACTCGATGCGCAGCCCGGCCTCGGCCAGCGAGGTGATGATCTCCCCCATGCTGTGCTGCCAGGCGTACTCAACCTGGCCCTTCACCGGGGCGTCGGGGTCGGCGTAGGACTCGCCCCCGGAGAACACCAGCGGGTCCGGGGAGGGCCAGTAGTTGTAGTGGAGGCGCAGCTCGCTGGCCGCTTCGCTGTCGTCGAAGACCCAGGCAAAGGGGTGGGCCTCGGCGATGTAGAAGAAACCGCCCGGGCGCACGAAGTGGGCGACCACCTCGGCCCAGCGGGGGAGGTCGGGCAGCCAGTTGAGGGCCCCGAGGGAGGTGAAGACGACGTCGAACTCGCCCTGGAGGTTGTCCGGGAGCTCGACCACGTCAGAGACCACGAAGGTCGCTTCCAGGCCGGTCTCGGCGGCCAGGAGCCGAGCCTGCTCGATGCCCCGCTCCGAGATGTCGATCCCGGTCACCCTGGCCCCGCGCCTGGCCCAGGCGAGCGTGTCCAGCCCGAAATGGCACTGCAGGTGGAGCAGGTCCTTGCCGGCGACATCGCCGACCTCGTCGACCAGGAGCGGGTACAGGTCGACGCGGGCGCCCGACTTCCAGCCCTCGACGTCGTAGAACTCCGAGCGGACGTGGATCGGCGTCCACTCGTCCCAGAGGGCGCGGTTGGCGGCGACACGCGGGTCCATGCCCGGAGCCTGGCATATGGAGCCCGGTGAGGCGAGGCCAATAGTCGGGAGTCCGAACCCGGAGAAGCCCTCGGCTCCCCGGCTGAAGGGCAAATCCCCCGCTCGCCCCGCCCCACCGGGCGGCCACCGCCCAAGGGTACCGCGCCGGCTGGTCTTTGACGGCAGGCTTACGCGGTTTCGAGGATCGTGGCAGCCTAAGGGGAGGAACTACCGCGAGCCTGGAGTTGTCGATGACGTTTGCCACCCCCTTGGCACTCCTGGCGTTGCTGTTGATCCCCCTCGTCATCCTCGCCCTCGTTCTGGCCAGGCGGCGGCGGATCCGCTACGCGATCCGCTACCCGGCCCTGGACGTGCTCGCCGGGGTGGTCGAGCGGGAGCGGCGAGGCCGGTGGATTCCTGCTGCCCTGCTGGTGCTCGCCCTGACCGCGCTGCTGCTGGGCGCGGCCCGGCCGATGGCCCGGGTCCCCGTCCCCCGCGACGAGGCAACGGTCATGCTGGTGATCGACGTCTCCGGGTCGATGAACGCCGACGACGTCGAGCCGACCCGGATGGAGGCGGCGCAGCGGGCGGCCAGCCGGTTCCTCGACCGGCTGCCGGCGCGGTTCCAGGTGGGGCTGGTCATCTTCTCCAGCGAGGCCGAGACGCTGGTGCCGCCGACCACCGACCGTGAGGCGGTGCGCAGCGCCCTTGGCACCCTGAACGCCAACGGCGGGACGGCCATGGGCGACGGGCTGGCCAGGGCCCTCGACGTGATCGAGGCGGCCCGCCAGGAGGCGAGCAACGGCGGAGCCGGTGCCGGCGGCGGACCGCCGACCACCGCCGACCCCGGGACCACCACCCCCGCCCCGACCGACCCGAACGCCCAGCAGCCGGCCGTGCCGCCGGCGGTGACCCTGCTGCTGTCGGACGGGGCCAACTCGGCCGGGGGCGACCCGTTCATCCAGGCCGAGCGGGCCCGCCAGCTCCGGGTCCCCGTCTACACCATCGCCCTCGGCACCGCCGGCGGGGTGCTGCGGCAGCCGAACGCCTTCGGCGGCACCCGCATCCAGCCCGTCCCGCCCGACCCGGACAGCCTGGCCAGGATCGCCGAGACCAGCAACGGCCGGTTCTTCGAGGCGCCGAGCAGCCAGAACCTCACCGCGGTGTACGACAGCCTCGGGTCGCGCATCGGCTTCCGCATGGAGGAGCGAGAGGTGACGGTGGCGTTCACCGCCGCCGGCCTGCTCCTGCTGGCCGCCGCCGGTGCCCTCCGGGCCCGCCGTGGCGCCCGGCTTCCCTGATCGACAACGACGCATTCCCGCAAGGAGCCCAGATGACCGAGAACGACCAGCGCCGCCTCAGCGTCGCCGACCCGGCCGACCCGTCGGCCGCCCTCGAGGCGGCGTTGTTTGAGATCAAGCGGGTCATTGTCGGCCAGGAAGGGATGCTGGAACGGGTCCTGGTGGCGTTGCTGTCGGGCGGGCATCTGCTC
>Ga0207675_100000609_pt1 | contig 34912 bp, 33 predicted proteins | sample KBSSwiS42_FD_184305 | JGI IMG/M metagenome (GOLD analysis project Ga0207675, IMG submission 184305) | Switchgrass rhizosphere microbial communities from Kellogg Biological Station, Michigan, USA - KBS Switchgrass S4-2 (SPAdes) (version 2) | ecosystem: Host-associated > Plants > Roots >...
GCTTGTCGGATTGCTGCGCAAAATATCTTTTCAAAAGAACTGGGTGGCTTAACAGGCTCATTCACTATGGCAATCCCGGGCTTAAAAAAAGGAATTTATTGGATTACGTTTTATGGACGAGGTTGGAACAACACGATTCCGTTTTTGGTTGCCGGCTGAAGAACCCGAATTGATTCATTATTAAACAGCAAATCATGATCAGGAAATTAGCATCCGGTCAATACCGCTTATACTCCCGGAAAAAAAATCCGAAGACAAATAAAAGGAGAAACCTGGGCACTTTTTCTTCGCTTGAAGCAGCAAAAAAGCACGAACGCGAGATACAATATTTTAAAAGGCATTAATGCCCAACGCCGGCCAGGTTTTTTGAGGATTGTGAATCCGTAAGCGCGTCTGATAAATCGCATGTTTTTTGCATTCAATTTAGTCTATCCCGTTGTCAATGAGTGTATGGGAGATCACATTGTTTGTAGCCGCGGAAGTATTGGTTTCGTTGTCCGTATTCGCAGCTGTTATTGCCGTACTGGTGTTCCTGGTGCGTAAGCCGATGAGGCGGTACAAGTCTATTGACATGGCGATCTTTGATAAGATAAAGCCATCGGTTAATCCTGATAGGAACGTCGTGATGTTGTTTTTTACTTTTCTTGGAAAACACCAGTTTCTCATTCCCGCAAATCTGATCCTTATTTTTTATTTCCTGTTTGTGGCCAGGCAAACCTGGTTTTCAATTCGCATCCTGACAATTTCACTGAGCAGCTTATTGCTGATGCTGCTTTTAAAGCGTTTATTTCAGCGAAAGCGACCATTGTCGCCGCTATTGAAAGCGGCCAGGGGCTTGAGTTTTCCCAGCGGGCATGCAATCATGTCGGTCACTTTTTATGGCCTGCTTGCATATATGCTGCAGTTGTCGATTAACGATGACTTCATAAAATACCTGGTTACTCTCCTTATAATAATACTAATCGGGGTCATTGGCTATAGCAGAATATACCTTCGTGTGCATTATGCGAGTGACGTAATTGCCGGCTTCCTGATCGGGTTTTTATGGCTGGTAATTTCTCTTTCGGTCATAAACGGCCTGGAGGAATATGTCGGACCTTAATTATTCTATTCGGGCATAAGGTTTGGGCGCCAATCATGTAGTGTTCATCTCTAAAAATAAAGTTTATGAAATCAGACCAGGTAAATGTCAGGTATATGGTTGAAGATGTCAGCAAAGCAATTGAATTTTATACGAATCACCTGGACTTTAAGCTTGGAATTGATGCTTCGCCAGCTTTTGCAGATGTGACAAGGGGAAACTTGCGATTGTTGCTGAGCGGGCGAACGAGTTCAGCGGGCAGGCCAATGCCCGATGGAACATTGCCCTTCCCGGGTGGATGGAACCGGATTGAACTGGTAGTAGATGATTTGCGTTCAGAGGTGGCCCGCTTAAAGTCAAAAGGGCTGCATTTTCGAAATGACATTATAAGTGGACCGGGAGGATCACAAATACTGCTCATAGATCCCTGCGGAAATTTTATTGAATTATTTCAGCCCCGGGAAGAGAGTTAGTGCCTAACAATTTGGCTGAATTACGAGGTTTTACCGGCTGGTATGAGATCGCAACCGACCGGGCTTTTCAGAATATGAGTTATCTCCTTTTAAATGCAGATGGATTTTCGCCGGTTAATTTTTGAAATAGCTTATTAAAATATGAAAGGCTTTGAAATCCTACTTCATAACATACCTCGGTAACACTCGATCCTTTTAATAAAAGCGTTTTTGCCTGGGTGATCCTGTACTGGTTGACAAAATCCGTAAATGTCATCCTCGTTTGCTTTTTGAAATAACGACAAAAGGCGGAAGTGCTTAGGTGTACACTTGCCGCCACGTCATTTACATCAGGGCTTTTATCATATTTGGCATGGATATATTTATAAACAGCTCCCATCCGTATTTTATCGTCAAAAAATAATTTTACAGTGGTGTCTTTGTCATTCAACTCTGTTACTTCTTTAGAGCTCGCGAGTATTTCAAATATCTCAAGCAAATTCAATAATTGATCGAAATGTGGCAGCTGCTGCATTGCTGTCATTTTCTCTGCCACGATTTTTTTGGTTTTGCCATAAAACGAGAGACCGAGGTAAGCTTTTTCGAACAATTGCTGAATACGGGAAAATTCGGGAGTTTCTCGAAAAGCATCTCCCATGAAATTTTCTTTTAGCTGCACCACAATTTGGTGATATTCTGTTTTTACACCATAATCGAAATTCAAATGCGGCACATTGGAACCAATCAAAACCAAATCACTTTCTGTATAACTCGATATGTGTTGACCCACATGACGAATACCCGTCACAGCCTCTACATAAACTAATTCGTATTCAGGATGGTAATGCCAGAAAAACGAATTCCTCAATCTCGGTTTGAATAGCCTGAAGGATTGGCCCGGGTCGGGAAACACTATCTCCTTTTTAATTTTCACAAAGCCATATTTGTTGGTAAATGTCTATTATTTGATAAAAGATTCCAAGTTTATGTCAATACAGAGCAAATAATGGTCGTTATACAGGATGTCTTTGCCATCCTGCGAATGGAACTTTGGGGTAACAAATCATTAATTAAAACTTAGCAATATGCAAAACCAAACTATGGTACCAACAATGGGCATCAATGACGCACATAAAGATATTCCCGGAAATCCTTCCACATCGAAAAGCAGCACGGTGAGGCTAAATGACCGAAGCAACGGGGAAGAGTTGCGGATCTTATCTGAAGCTGACTGGAAATTTTGGATACACAACGGTTATATTGTTATAAAAAACGCCGTTCCCAGGCAACAGGTAAAACGGTTGGCTGATTTTCTTTGGGAGTTTGAAGAAAAAGACCCGGCCAACCCGGACTCTTGGTATGCACCTGCGCGTGCCGAAATGAAAATGAAAGAGCTTACCAACACAGGAATGGTGGAAGTCTATAACCATCAGTACCTGTGGGACAACCGGCAGTATCCTAACGTGCACCGTGCCTTTGCTGACATTTGGGGCACTGAAAAATTATGGGTAACGATAGATCGGGCAAATTTGAATTTTCCAATTCGCCCCGGCCATGAATACAAAGGATTTATTCATTGGGATTATGATCCCGAAACAAAACCGCAAAATGTACAGGGTGTTTTGGCGCTCGCCGACCAGACGGATGAAAACATGGGAGGCTTTCAATGTATTCCCGAACTATACCGTACTTACGAAACCTGGAAATTAACGCAACCTGGAGACCGGGATCATTTTAAACCTGATGTAACAGGATTTGAAATTGTGAAAGTTCCCATGGAAGCAGGTGACCTTTTAATTTTTAACAGCACACAACCACATGGAATCAGGGCAAACAGAAGTGGTAACAAAGTTCGCATGGCGCAATACATTTCAATGATGCCTGCAGAAGAAGAAAACAGGCAATTGCGTGAATGGCGCATTTCGTCTTGGAAAGAAAGAAAAGCGCCTGAGGGTTATGCTTTTCCCGGTGATCCAAGGAAGTGGGAGCAGACAAAATATGAAGCAGCTGTGCTCTCACCTTTGGGAAGAAAATTACTTGGTTTAGATAAATGGTAGTTTAGAAATAACAAGCCGGCAGGGATACCATGCGCTGCCGGCGTAACCCAAAAATATTTTTGTTATGTGTCTTTTATCCAATAAACATGGAATTGAAAAATGCACCTGCAAGTTTCGTGGATCGTGCATTCAACGTTTGGAATCGGAACGGGTGACAGGTAGTTTTAAGTCCGCGGCCCAAAGGCAGGATACCGTTGCAATTTCGCGTTTGCCTGCAAATATAGACTCGTTATCTATCGTAGCGATGCAGGGCGTCCGGAGATCGGCACCTATTAATGTTCAACAACGAATGATTTTACGGGCTGGTTAAATCCCTTAAGCAATTGCGGCTCTAATTCTTCAAATCGAAAGCTTCTGCCCAAACATAAACCCTTAGCTACATCTGAAACAAGTACCTCGCCTTCTACCATGAAGTTCCGTGTATAAAGGCGTACCTGGTAATTTTAGAATCAAATCTGATTAAACCACCGGGCGGCTGAGTTAAATCTTTGAATAGTTAAACAGTCGTATTTGGAATCGATTGTCGTGTTTAACTCGGCCGACAAAAAAGGACGCCTTTGCATTAAGACGTCCTTTTAATCTGTACCCGGTTGATAAACGCATTAGCTCTTCATTTTCTCTTTAATCACATTTCCGTCTCCATCCACCAGGAGCTTTACCCTACTATTGTCCTTTTTCATTTCAATTTCATACGTTATCCTGTCTTTTTGGAATTCACGGTTTACGCTCTCAATCGTATATCCCGCATACTTATTTGCGATCGTAGTATTAACCGGTGCCGGCAACTTTGAATGATCTTTAACAACATATGCCGAACCGACCCAATTGCCATCGCTGTCGTACCAGGCGTAGTAATTTTCATTGTCGAGATCAAATCTCACAAGATAATCGCTGGTATCCATTGGCGACCAGCCCGTAAGTTCCCAATCGATGGGAATAACGGCCACTGGGTCATACCTTGACCACACAACGTTGGTTGAATTGGGATACTGAGTCGTAAATGCGGTTTGCGTACCAGCCGGAACTACAACAGTCGTCGTAGTTGTAGTAGTTGATGTTCCGGAAGTATCAGTAGCCTTATAGGGCGATGAGCAGGATGCAAACACAGCTACGGCCGCTGCCACTGCGATAAGTGTTCTTAGTTTCATAACAAACAGATTTTTTATTAAAGAATTAATATGGTGACAGTAATTAAGAAATAGCCACAACTATGCCAGCCATATTTGCTTTAGTCCGCGGCTGTTTATTTTTTCTTTGTGGAATCCGGCGGTCATATTCGCCACAGTGTGATGAGTCTTTTACGCATTATACATCACGTTTTATTGTCACATATTTTATTCAGAGCCTCTGTACTGCCACATCAAATAATCGTTTGTATTTGTATGTCAAATGATGATAAAAGTTAACATGAATAAAATCGTAAGTAATGCTATAAAAAAACAGAGATTATTTATATTTTAAAGTCCAATATCATTATTCATGAAACAAGCTCCACTACTAATTGCCTTAACTTTTTTTGCACTTACCGGTTTTTCGAGATCCACGCAGTACGCGCACATAAGTAAAACCTATCTTGCGGCGAGGGACAGCTCAGCTGTCGATGTGTACCATGCGCAGGAAATGCTTACACAGATCATGCAGGTGGTAGGCCTTACACAAAATTTTGAATTGAAGGAATCAAAGGTGGACAATGTTGAGGCATCCATTTCCCGCCGCAAACGGTATATTTTGTATAATCCGGAGTTTATCACGTGGATAAATAATGTTACTCATGATAAGTGGGCTGCTATGCTATTACTTGCGCATGAAGTGGGACATCACCTTAATGGACATACAATAAGGAAAGGCGGAAGCACACCAAGGCTCGAACTTGAAGCAGACGAATTTGCAGGGTTCGTGCTCTATAAACTTGGTGCATCGCTTGAGCAGGCCCAGGAAGTGATGAAATATATAGCTACTGCCAAAGCATCGTCTACTCATCCATCGCGCGCTTCACGAATGCTGGCTATTGAACATGGATGGGACAAAGCTGCTGGTGCCTCGCAATAAATCCGCATTCATCGATCAGCATATTTATGTTCAGTTCGCTTCACCTTGAATTGAAGGGAATAGACCCTGTAGTATAAAGTCTACATATTCGCCGACATTTTTTCTACATTAAATCGAAATGATATTCTATTTTTGGAGGACAGTCATTGTGCGACATTCAATAAATAATTATGGGAAACCATAATCAACCCAAAATCCGAGTTTACCCTTTGAAACAAAGATCCAAACCCACCAAATCCTAAAACCAATTGAAATGAAAAACCCGGAAAACAAAAAGGGCTTAAATGCCGATCAATCCTCTCTCAGCATCTCCGCCACACTTTGCGAACCTTACCTGGTCCAAAAATTAGTAGAAAGACTTGCCTTCCGTAATCACGGAAAAGAAATCTCAGGTAAACTACACCCAGGATGGGAGTATTTCGAATCATCATCCATCGAAGCTTATGTTAGCGGTGACATGCGCCTTGCCAGCAGGACCGATTTAGTCCAGGTGCCTTTTGCAAATAGTTTCTTGTTTACCTGCATCCGCGTAAGCAAAGAAAAATATTTGCTGACCTGGTGCAACTCGCTGTCATAATTGGCAAGCTTGCTGATTTACCAAGGTTGAAGTCGTATCACCATATACCATCGTCGGAATAGTATTATATTCCGGCGATGGGCGTGGTGTGCCCGGCAAAGTAATGTTGTTGGTTAACTGAAACGCAGTTGAACCGTTTGCATCGCGCCCGTACTGCAGCGTGATTAGTCCTCATTTGGTCAAAGCCTGGTGGAACCTCATTTTCAAAATGCGTCAAAGGCATATAAAACCTAATTTCATATTTTAGATTAGTTAAATTACAGGATAATCCCACGTATGCCAGGTTTTGACAAGCCCTACCAGGTAAAAGCCAATGAATTTATATTTTCGCTAAACGCGGATGAGATAAATCACATTGACGTCGCCAGGTTGTCTCCCAATGAATATAGTATAATTAAGGACCATCTGAGCGTTACTGCAAAAGTTTTCGAAGACGGTTCATTTGGCAAAAAGCTAATAGTTGAAATTGGGGGTAACAGGTTTGCGGTCGACATCAAAGATGAGCTGGACCTGGTGCTGCAACAAATGGGATTTGGGTCGGCTGCAAATAAAATGATCAAGGAAATCAAAGCGCCGATGCCGGGGCTGGTATTGGAAATTGCGGTAGCTGATGGCCAGGAAGTGAAACAGGGTGACAAAATATTGATCCTTGAAGCTATGAAAATGGAAAACAGCATCATGATCCATTCCGACGCTAAGATTAAAAAAATCGGCGTGAGGCCAGGACAGGCAGTCGAAAAAGGCCAGGTGCTTGTAGAATTGGAATAAACATTTATTAGTTCGCATGATCATTCTTCAGCAGATTATCTAACGATGCAAAAAATATTAGTTGCCAATCGTGGCGAGATTGCTCTACGTATAATGCGAACAATTCGTAGCATGGGCATTCAGTCAGTGGCCGTATACTCGGAAGCGGACCGGGATGCACCTCATGTTTTATTCGCAGATGAGGCGGTTTTCCTGGGACCCGCTGTCTCCGCTCATTCCTACCTGGATGCCGATAAAATTATTGCATTTGCAAAACAACTTGGCGCAGATGGTATTCATCCGGGATATGGATTTCTAAGCGAAAATGCAGAGTTTGCTCAAAAAGTAGAAGACGCGGGAATTACTTTTATCGGGCCCGGACCGCATGCTATGCGTGTGATGGGTTCAAAGCTCGCTGCAAAAGAGTCGGTGAAGAAATATAATATTCCAATGGTGCCCGGTATCGACAAAGCCATTGATGATATACGTGTAGCGAAAGATGTTGCTTCGACAATTGGTTATCCTATTCTTATTAAAGCATCGGCGGGTGGTGGCGGAAAGGGTATGCGAGTCGTTGAAAAGGAAGCCCAGTTCGATGAACAAATGCAACGAGCCATCAGTGAAGCAAAATCATCGTTTGGCGACGGTTCTGTGTTTATTGAAAAATATATTAACTCTCCGCGACATATAGAAATACAGGTGCTGGCCGACAAACATGGAAACACTGTTCACTTGTTTGAACGTGAATGCAGTATTCAGCGGCGCCATCAAAAGGTTATTGAAGAGTCCCCGTCAGCCATTCTTACACCCGAATTGCGCAGGAAAATGGGAGAGGCCGCGGTCATGGTCGCCAAATCCTGCAATTACACCAGTACGGGAACAGTTGAGTTTTTGGTAGATGGCAATCTCGATTTTTACTTTCTCGAGATGAATACCCGGTTGCAGGTAGAACACCCGGTCACGGAAATGATCACGGGAATAGACCTGGTGGAAGAACAAATAAGAATTGCCGGGGGTGAGCAACTGAGGTTTTCGCAGGACGATATTGTTATTAATGGTCATTCGATTGAGCTGAGGGTATATGCTGAAGATCCGATGAACGATTTTTTGCCTTCCATTGGAACGCTAACCAAATACATCAGGCCGGCAGGTGATAAAATCAGGATAGATGACGGCTATAGAGAAGGCATGACCATTCCCATTTTTTACGATCCAATGATTGCGAAGCTCGTAACTCATGGAAAGGACCGGTCTGCAGCAATTGAAAAAATGAAATCCGCAATCCGGGAATATAAGATTGAAGGCGTCAGCACCACTCTCCCCTTTGGTGAATTTGTTTTCGAACATCCTGCTTTCCTTTCGGGAAAATTCGATACCCATTTTGTAAAAAAATATTTTACTCCCGAAAAGCTCGCCGTGAAGCAGCGTCAATTTGCAGAACTCGCTGCTATTGTTGCTTTAAAATTCTTTCTTGAACAGCAAAAGAAAGTCAAACCGGTTGAAACGGTATCCACAAACTGGAAAACCCGCCTGATCGACAAATAAAGGATAAACGTACTACAGGATTCAATCACTGATAAATGAAAAAATCCAAAAAAGAAATATTAAAGGAAAAAATCGAGAAGGGACAACTCGGTGGAGGAAAAAACCGTATTGCAGAACAACATAAAAAAGGGAAGCTCACTGCAAGGGAGCGCATCAGTCTTTTGATTGATCCGGGATCATTTGAAGAAATAGGAGCACTTGTCGTTCACCGAACGATTGATTTCGGAATGGATGATCAACAGTTTTATGGTGATGGCGTCGTAACCGGTTACGGTACTGTTAACGGTCGACTGGTTTATGTATTTGCCCAGGATTTCACGGTATTCGGAGGATCGTTGTCGGAAACACATGCGGAGAAAATATGTAAAGTGATGGACCTTGCAATGAAAACAGGAGCACCTATGATTGGCTTGAATGATTCGGGCGGTGCAAGAATCCAGGAAGGAGTGAGGTCACTTGGAGGATATGCTGATATTTTTTACAGGAATGTTTTATCATCGGGTGTTATTCCGCAGATCTCAGCCGTGATGGGTCCGTGTGCCGGAGGCGCCGTGTATTCGCCAGCAATGACCGACTTCACACTCATGGTGGAAAATACGAGTTACATGTTTGTCACAGGTCCCAATGTCGTAAAGACAGTAACAAATGAAGAAATAACTGCAGAAGAACTTGGAGGCGCATCCGCTCATTCCTCAAAATCAGGAGTTACACATTTGACTGCAGCAAACGATATGGAATGTATAAACCAGGTCAAAACATTGTTGAGTTATATGCCTCAGAATTGTGAGGACGTGACGCCGAAACTTCCATATAGACTTGCAGATGAAACCAGGGAATTGCTTGAAACGATCATTCCCGCGAGCACGAATCAACCTTACGACATGAGGTTTGTAATACAGGGTATTTGTGATGATGATTCTTTTTTTGAAATTCATAAGGACTATGCAACGAATATAGTCGTTGGGTTTGCAAGATTGGCAGGGAGGAGCGTGGGCATCGTAGCTAATCAACCAATGAGCTTAGCAGGTGTGCTCGACATTGATAGTTCGCGGAAAGCAGCGAGGTTTACCCGTTTTTGTGATTGCTTTAATATTCCTTTGCTTGTTTTGGTGGATGTGCCCGGTTTCCTGCCAGGCACAGACCAGGAATGGAACGGGATCATCACGAATGGTGCGAAATTACTTTATTCACTTAGCGAAGCAACTGTGCCAAGAGTAACAGTTATTACAAGGAAAGCTTATGGAGGCGCATACGATGTTATGAATTCAAAGCATATCGGGGCCGACATGAATTTTGCATGGCCCACGGCTGAGATTGCCGTAATGGGTGCGAAAGGTGCAAGTGAAATAATTTTTAAAAAGGAAATTGCCGAGTCTGCTGATCCCTCAAAAAAGCTGGCACAAAAAGAACAGGAATACGCAGAAAAATTTGCTACGCCATATCTTGCTGCAGAACGCGGATTTATAGATGAAGTAATAGACCCAAAAGATACCAGGATCAAATTGATCAAAGCCTTTGCAATGCTGGAAAACAAGGTTGCAAAGCTGCCGAGAAAAAAGCATGGTAATATTCCCCTGTAAATTGAAGTGACGTTCGTCGGTAATCAAAACGGGCATTGGCAACCAATGCATAGCAAATTATTGTTAAAAAAGCTTGCATAAACGCTAACCGGATTTTATTTTTGATATCTCTTCGAAAAATTCCCAATTCCTTATTGATTCTCTGCCTGTATTTGTGAGGTTATTAATCCCTGGATAGCCAAATTTTGACCATTTTCAACCGACCAGTTCGTAATATGAAAACGATAGGCATAATCCATGCCCATACCAAACACTTTGTATTCTTCGTTGCCCTGGCTGCGGTAGCGCCTGTCTTTGCCCAGGGTGATCATTTATCCCGCGAGAATTTTTCTTTTGCCGGGCCAGGTAAGAATTTGTCTTCAACTGATCCTTACAAGCAAGGATTAACAGCTACAACTCCGCAACTGGCAACTGCCGTTCGAACAACCCTTGATTTATCCGAACACCATTATGGCGAGACATCAACCAACGACCCTGGTTCTTCAACAAAATCTGAATACAAACATCTTGATATAGACAGGATCCGTACAAAACCATTTGGCAAAAATCTTGAGATCAGTTTCCAATCGACATCATTTGCCTATCCACAAGGTTCCCGGGAAGAAATTGGCGTTAAAGAATATGCAACCGAAAACTTGTTATTGTATGCTATTGTGATGAAACAGTATGCAAAGGAAAATGACCTTGATACTACGTATGCATTCATTAGCAACATGGGAATGTTATCCACGAAAAAAAGATTTTTTGTAATTAACCTGGTTACAATGGAGGTCGAATGTTCTGGTCTTGTGAGCCAGGGACGCGGACTGGGGCGAACAAAATACGATAAACAGTATTCGAACAGTATAGAGAGTAAATGTACTTCATTAGGACGCTACAAGATCTCGAATAAATATAAAGGATCTTATGGAGAGTCGTACAAGCTGGTAGGACTTGATTCTTCGAATCAAAATGCCGTAAAGCGAAACATTGTGCTTCACCAAATGGGGTGCATTCCCGATGACGAAAACATTGCGCCCACGTGTGTCAGCGAGGGATGTCCTGCAGTGTCACCAAATTTTCTCTCGGGGCTGGCAAATATCATTGACACAAGAAAAAACCCCGTATTATTATGGGTTTTCGATTCAAATCTTGAAGAAATAATAGCAAAAGAATTTCCTTCAAAGTATCATACTTGTACCATACACCATCACGAATCTGAAAACATTGATGTTCCCTAACAACAACCAGGGTTGCGCAGACCATTTTTTGTTTGAATCGTTGAAATTATCGGCTCCGGGCATTCTGCTTTTTGATTGGATGACGAAAAGGTAAAAATTGTAGTGTTAGATTTGCTGCATGATAAGGCATTCTTTTTTCGCGGTATTTCTATTTTTAGTTTACAGCTGCTTTTCTCAGCCCGACACCGTTCAACGGATTGTTGCCGGGCGAAGCAACAGTGTCGAACAGCAGCAAAAACCTTACGTCATATTAATTTCCATCGACGGGTTCCGTTACGATTACGCCGAAAAATATGGTGCGAATAACTTGCTGTCTCTTGCAAAGGAAGGAGTAAGTGCTGAGGCGATGATCCCTTCGTATCCATCGCTGACCTTTCCCAATCACTACTCCATCGTTACGGGCCTTTATCCATCCCATCACGGACTGGCAAGCAATTATTTTTATTCTTCGCGCAGGCAACAATTCTATTCCATGAAGAATCCCGCGACATTTACCGATGGCAATTGGTACGGAGGAACGCCGTTATGGGTGCTGGCAGAACAGCAGCAAATGTTGTCTGCTGCGTTTTATTGGGTAGGCAGCGAAGCAAATATCAGGGATATTTATCCCACTTATTATTATAGTTATAATGAAATGATCCCAATCGAACGGCGAATTCAGATCGTTGTCGACTGGTTAAAGCTTCCCTCAGAAAAGCGTCCGCACCTCATAACGTTTTATATGTCCAACGTAGATCATGCAGGGCACGAAAATGGCCCTGATGCACCCGAAACTGGCATTGCAGTCCGGGACGTTGATACTACGATCAGGAAACTCTATGAGGTGGTGAAAGAAACCGGGCTTCCCGTGAATTTTATAGTTGTAGGCGATCATGGCATGACCAGCATAGATACAAAGAAAACACTCACCCTGCCGGCGTCTGTGGATACCAACAGGTTTTATATTCCGCGCGGAGTTGAATTGGTGGAGTTGTATGCAAAAAATAAGGATGATATTCAACCCGAATATGAACGGCTAAAGAAAGAAGAAAAAGAATTTACGGTTTATCTTAAAACTAACATGCCTGCTCATCTTAATTATGGAGAAAAAGACGACCTATATGAGGTGATTGGCGATATTATGCTGATTCCTTCCTGGCCCAAAGTGTTTCATTTTTCTAACAGATCGCCCAATCCTGGGGCTCATGGGTTTGATCCTTCTTTGGTAAAAGACATGTATACTATTTTTTATGCCTGGGGACCAGCCTTCAAAATGAATATGCAGGTGTCGGCCTTTAAAAATGTAAATGTCTACCCGGTGGTGACAAAAATCCTCGGCCTTAACTATACCGAAAAGATTGACGGTAGCCCGGAACTGGCTAACCGGATATTAAAGCCTTAATTTAGGTTTGATCTTGCGAATCTATCATTGCATCTTTTCATCGATTTCGACGTCGCCTTCTTCATCTTTTGACTTTGGATAATCCTGTTTTAGCTGATCTTCAAATTGTTTTTCGTCCTTGCGATTGCGCCAAACCAGGAATATGATCAATAAAAGGGCTGCAATGCCGACAGGAATCAATACGGGCCAGTTCATCACACGTGGTTTAAAACAAATCTAAATTTTGTTTTTTAGTTGCGATATTAAGTTTAGACCTTCTGGCCGCAACGGAACAAGGTGGAGCGGAAAACGGGACTAAACAACGCCTTCTACAGCTTTTGGTCTGCCTGCCGGCGGACTACCAGGTGGCGACCGTGGTAAAGAAGAGAAGCCGGGATTAATGGAAGACGAAAAAAGAGCGGAAAACGGGACTCGAACCCGCTACCTACAGCTTGGGATCCGCCAGCCGGCGGACTACCAGGTGAGATATTCCCTTTTGTTTTTAGCGTTGTGTCGCTCAACCTGCAGTTTTGGATCCGCCTGCGGCGGACTACCAGGTGGGCTACCGCAGTGGAGACGCCGGGATTAATGGAAGACGAAAAAAGAGCGGAAAACGGGACTCGAACCCGCTACCTACAGCTTGGGAAGCTGTCGCTCTACCAGGTGAGCTATTTCCGCTTTTATTTTTATTGTTATGTCGCTCAACCTGCAGCTTTGGATCCGCCAGCCGGCGGACTCCCAGGTGAGCTATTTCCGCGTGATTGCTAATATAAAATTTCTGCCAGAGTGCGCCAAGATTTTATTTAGCTATCACCTTTTGCAATTTTCAAACCTCAAACCTCAAACTTCAAACCTTTCCTCTGTCAATCTGGCAAATTCGTGGCCTTTGGAACGGCTCTTGTACCTTGCGGCTATCAAATTAATTTAAATCAAACTTCATGTATGGTACAGGAAAAAGGAACCATTTCCATTAATACCGAGAACATATTTCCGATCATTAAGAAATTCTTGTATTCCGATCATGAGATCTTTCTGAGGGAACTTGTCAGTAATGCGGTGGATGCCACCCAAAAAGTTAAACGGCTGGCTTCATTGGGTCACTACAGCAAGGACCTTGGCGATTTGAGAGTGAAGGTAAGTGTGGATGAAAAAGCAAAGACCATCACTGTTTCCGATGAAGGAATTGGTATGACCGCCGACGAGATAAAAAAATATATCAACCAAATTGCGTTTTCCGGTGCCACTGAGTTTTTGGAAAAATTTAAAGAGGCGAGCGATGCCAATGAAATCATAGGACGTTTCGGCCTTGGCTTTTATTCATCTTTCATGGTAGCCGATAGGGTAGAGATTCAAACCCTTTCTTACCAGGATGGGGCAGAACCTGCCCGGTGGTTATGCGACGGAAGTACTTCTTTTGAAATAACAGAGGGCAGCCGTACTCAAAGGGGTACGGACGTAATTCTTTATGTCAATTCTGATTCCGAGGAATTTTTGCAGCAATCCCGCATTCGTGAAATCTTGAATAAATATGCCCAGTTCCTCCCGGTTCCCGTTCAGTTTGGGACTAAAAAAGAATCAGTTCCCGATGGAGAGGATGAAGAGGGGAAACCAAAATATAAGTCGATCGATGTTGATAATATTATCAACAATACACAACCGATCTGGGTAAAATCGCCATCTGATTTGAAGGATGAAGACTACCTTGATTTTTACCGTGAACTCTACCCGTTTTCCGAAGAGCCATTGTTCTGGATTCATTTAAACGTAGATTATCCGTTTAACCTTACAGGGGTTCTCTATTTTCCCAAGCTGAAGAATGATTTTGAAGTTCAAAAAAACAAGATCAAACTGTTCAGTCGCCAGGTGTTCATCACTGATGAAGTGAAAGACATCGTCCCAGAATTCCTCCTGTTGTTGCATGGCGTCATTGACTCCCCTGACATTCCATTAAATGTGAGCCGTTCGTTTCTCCAGGCTGACAGCAATGTAAAAAAGATCAATAGTTACATTTCCAGGAAGGTTGCCGATAAGCTTGTGGAATTATTTAAAAAGGACCGGAAGCAGTATGAAGAAAAATGGAATGACATTGGTGTTTTCGTAAAATATGGTGCCATTTCTGATGAAAAATTCTACGAGAAAGCAAAAGAATTTTTGTTACTGACCAACACAAGTAAAGAGAATTATACGTTGGAGGAATTCCAGGCTAAAGTAAAGGACTTCCAAACGGATAAAAACGGAAACCTCGTTTATCTCTATACCACCGATCCCGAACGACAACACAGTTTTGTGCAGGCAGCCCGCAAGAAAAACTACGACGTGTTGCTGATGAACTCGCCGATCGATACTCACTTTATCCATCACCTCGAAATGAAGCTTGAGAAGACTTCGCTAAAGCGCGTGGACGCTGATGTGCTCGATAAACTGATTGAAAAAGAAGACACAGAAAAGCATGTACTCACGGATGACGATGTGAATAAAATAAAGGGAGTATTTGAGAAATCCATCAACAATCCAAATTTTAAAGTTGAAGTAGAAAGCCAGCACGCAGATGGTTTGCCCGTAACAATTACAATGGATGAATGGATGCGTCGCATGAAGGACATGTCAAGGCTGGGCGGTGGCATGAATTTTTATGGGGCTATGCCGGATACATACAAAGTGGCTATCAACGCTAATCACAAATTAATCAACAAGATACTTAACGCTTCCGGAGAACAGCAATCATCAATGGCCAAACAGGCTTTTGACCTGGCATTGTTAGCACAGGGTATGTTAAAGGGTTCTGACCTGACTGCCTTTGTCGAAAGGAGTGTCGAAATCATTTAAACAAAAAGTTGTTTATGTATTAAAAGTCCCGCCCTGTTGCGGGATTTTTTTTTGGTTTGTTCTATTTTGGCATCAGCTAAAAATTGAGTTTACTTATGGTTTTTTATACCTTAGCATTGTCATGCAGGGATAGTATATGATCAATTACTATGACTTTGTGAAAGAACATCCCGAGGAGTACAAACAGTTTTCCTGTAAAGAATTATTGTTCGTCATATGCGAGTGCCCATCCGATTTTAAAAAATCGGAAGACTGGACAGAGCATAATTGTTTCCTCTACATAATGAATGGTGAAATAATCATGCACAGCAGGGAAACCTCGTGGCGTCTAAAAGAGGGCGATTCTGCGTTTTTGAAAAAAGGCGGATGCAGTATAGAAAGGGCGGAACACCATACGTTCTGTTCTTTGCTCTTTTATGTTCCTGATAGCTATATTCGTTCTTTTATAAGGGAAAATATCCGATGGCTGGGCCCGAATAATTCGCCGCCGGTTTCAAGATCTATGTTGCTGCCGGTAGAAATGAATGAAGTCCTGAGATCATTTTATGAATCTGTGATTTCATATTTTGTTGCAAGCACCCAACCACCGGAAGACCTGCTCGAATTAAAATTTCGGGAGTTACTCCTTAACACAATCATCAACCAGGCAAATCGCGAGCTGAAAGCCTATTTTCAGAAACTGGCGGTTAGCGATATGGATGACCTGGAAGATGTCATGGAACGAAATTGCCTTTACAATTTGCAGTTGCACGAGTACGCCCGTCTTTGTCACAGAAGCTTATCCAGCTTCAAAAGGGATTTCCAAACTGTGTACGACATGCCTCCGGGTCGCTGGCTACTTGAAAAAAGACTTGAAGCGGCTCATCATTTATTACTGACGACTGATAAAGCCGTTCTGGATGTGGCAGCGGAAAGCGGTTTTGCCAACCACGCTCATTTCAGCCGCGCTTTCAGGAATTTATACGCGATGTCCCCACTTCAATGCCGGAGGCAGTTGACCTCGGTAACCGAGCATTAATCATGTTCACGATGTTTTGGGCCGTTATGGCAATTTTTTGAACTCTACAGCAAAGGCTCAGAATTTTTACTGAAATAACTTTAATCCCGGCAAGCACATCGGAAATATTTCCGATCAATTGACAATTTCTAAACATTAAACCTTTTATGATATGACTATTAAATCCGTTTTCATTGCAAGATTAAAGATGCTCCTGGCAGTTTTTTTCTGTGTTGCTGGCTCTGTTGTTTTTGCCCAGGGACAATACGCCCGCTATACAAATGGCAAATCCAATGACCAATGGTTCACATTCTTTGTCCGGGATATCAAAGGACTTAATGTCGCGGAACCGCCTGGCCAGGAACAGACGCAAAAAGAATTGACGGACTTGAGACAAAAGACGCCGCCCGCAGGAAAAGCTCTTCAACTGATACAATATTGGGATGCTGGTTCGCCGGCATATCGCTGGAACCAACTTGGGTACAGTTTGCTCTCCCTGCAGGATTTTCCAACTTTTTCAAGAACACCTACGGCGTGGATGAATATTGCTATTAATGATGCTATGGCTGCAGCATGGAATATAAAATACAAGTACATGCGTAAACGACCGTCGCAACAAGATCCTTCTGTAAAATCATTTGTTGACCCGCCTTTGAGCCCTTCTTATCCCTGTGAGCATACCGTTGCCGCAGCTGCGGCGGCACGTGTTCTTTCATATTTCTTTCCGGCAAAAGCTGATTCGATCATGAAAATGGCAGAAGAGTCAGCCCAATCAAGAATTGATGCCGGGGTTCAGTTTCCAAGCGATGTGGAAGCGGGATGGAAATTGGGAGAGCAGGTGGCCAAACTCATAATTGAACAAGCAAAGAAGGATGGCTCTGATCAACCATGGACGGGCAAGATGAATACAGATCCTAAACAATGGACGGGCGAATACCCCGTGGGTATTACAACCGGAACGTTCAAACCAATCATTCTTAAATCGGGAAATCAGTTTCGGCCCGCGGCGCCGCCTGATTTTACAAAGGATATGCAGGAGCTCAAAAACTTTAAACAGAATTTCGAATCTGTCAGCCTCGCTTATTATTGGGCCGCCCATACAGGATTTGATGTTTGGACGGAATTGGCCAATCAAAAGATATTCGAATATCATTTGGATAAAAATACACCAGCCTGTATCGCTATCTACACCGTTTTACATGTGGCTATTCATGACGCATCAATTGCGATAATGGATGCCAAGTATGCATACTGGGGGATACGGCCTTTCCAGTTGGATTCGACTTACCATCCTTTGATATTCACGCCTCCCTTCCCTGGTTATCCTTCCGGTCATGCTACCGCATCCAGCGTTGCTGCCACAGTGTTGCAATATTTTTTTCCGGGGGACGCTGTTTTATTTCAAAAGACTGCACAGGAATGTGCCGACTCACGATTCTACGCAGGGATTCACTTTAGGACAGACAATGAAACAGGATTAGAATTTGGGAGGAAAATTGGGAATTATATCATCGATAACTGGAACAAACGGTGACGTCCATCGTGCTATCTGCAGGCAATCATTTATAGTGGTACATATTTAAGGTAGGATTATTTCTTTACGTCTTATGAAAGTGCGTAATTTAGCAACCCTGCTCAGGAAAACTCTAATCCGTCACTTTCATCGGCCCGGTTTCAATTTAATCACCTTAAATATTTTATTTGTATGACAAAAAGCTTTATGGCAATTATTGCTATTACCCTAATTTCATGTGGTACTTCTGAAAAAAAAGAAGCACCAAAAGAAGAAACTGCTACAGCCACGGCGCCTGCTGAATCTGCACCTGCAGTTGCTACGGTCACTAACACGTCGGGCTATACACCCGTTTATTCCGGATCATTTTCAATTGGAGATGTAAAAAATGCGGAAACCGTGCTCGCTCTCTATAAAAGCTGGGACAGCGGAAACCTGGATCCATTGAAAGGTTCATTTTCCGATTCAGTTACTTTTTACCTTGCCGACGGATCGATGGTTGCCGGGCGCCGCGATAGTGCCATCGCAAGTATGCAAGCTTATCGAAACGGCTTCTCTGAAGTTAAGAATAAAGTACATGCTGTGTTCCCTGTTAAGAGTGCCGACAAAAATGAAAATTGGGTTTGCGTTTGGGCTACTGAATATATGACTAATAAAAAAGGGAAAAAGGATTCCAGTCAGTTGCAGGAAACATGGAGATTCGATAATGATGGAAAAGTGAATTTGCTTTACCAGTTTGCAGCGAAGGCACCCAAGCCTAAAAAATAATTTTGCCAGATATTCGATTATCTATCTTCGAAAGTCGCATGTACGAGTGTGTGTGCCGCAAGAGCGGCATGAGTTATTCCATTTGTTTTATGTCTGTGGGATACTTACGCTGGCGATAACCTAATAGATGCTGTTGTTTTGAAAGGTCGTGGGCTGGGGGTTACTGACCAGGAACTCAGGTGGGTCAGGATACTGCTGAATCAATTCCTTGTACTTCAATTTAAGATTGCGCTTAAAACTCCCCAGGTAACCAGGCTTGGGGATTTTTTCATCATCGAGCTGAACGGCTTCGATCAGGTCATTGCCGATATACATCATTAATTTCATAGCAATATCTCTAATACAAAACAAGCCTGTTTTTTGTTTCGGCACAATCACAGAAGTACTCTTTTTTGAGAAGTAAGTTTACGGATATGTGCTCCGGAAAACCTTCGGTTAACCCGCTCTTTTTTGGGTGGTAATATTCTCGTTTCGGAACAGAATTCATTTGGTACGAAAATGTGTAGAAAACATTGCTCAAACGGCAAAGTTTCTGGATTGTAGCCCTCATCAAATCTATCGCCGGTATTCAGGTTATTGAATTGTTATAGATGTCTGGGATTGGCATAGATTTGATAGCTATATAACCCTGTTGGTTCGGTATTAATTGAAACGGAGCAATTGTATGAGCTGGAAATGGATTAGTACGATTATTTATATTATTATTTTGGCAGCGGTTTGCCTGCGCATTATTTATGAAACACGGAGCACCACCAAAACGATGGCCTACCTGCTTTTCTGCCTGTTTGTCCCGGTCGTTGGCATAGCTTTTTATCTTGTATTTGGTATCAACTATTGGAGAAAAAAGTTGTACGACAAAAAAATGGCGCTGGATGAAAAGATCCTGGTCCAGTTGAAAAAAGATATCAGCCAGTATACGGAAGAATCCCTGCAGAATTCTGATATAATCGATCAGGATAATACCGAATTAGCAGCGATGCTTATCAAAGACCTAAAAAGTCCTCTTACCCGTAAAAACCGGGTTAAGCTATTAGTGAACGGGGAAGAAAAATTTCGTGAATTAATACACGTGTTGGAACGGGCCAGGCATCATATTCACCTGGAATATTACATTTATGAACAGGACGAGATTGGTACTGCTATCATTGAATTGCTGATAAAAAAAGCAAGGGAAGGAGTGGAGGTTCGTTTTATCTATGATGATTTTGGTAGCCCTTCCATTAAAAAGAAAATAGAAAGACGCATGAAAGAGGCAGGTATTCAGGTTCACCCGTTCTATAAAGTACATTTTTATTTACTTGCCAATCGTATCAATTATCGTAACCATAGAAAGATCGTGGTAGTGGACGGGCAAACCGCTTTTGTCGGGGGTATTAATGTAAGTGATAAATATATCAATAATAAACCTGGCCGGTTATATTGGCGGGATAGCCATTTGCGGATAGATGGCCCCGGTGTTTATTACCTGCAGTATCTTTTCATTTCCGATTGGAATTTTTGTTGCCCCGATCATTTGAAACCGGAACAACTTCATTTTGTTCCGAACGAGACCATCAAAGAGGATACCTATGTTCAGGTAGCGGCCAGCGGTCCTGATTCACTGCAGCCTTCGGTGCTGTTTTCCATACTACAAGCTATAAACCTGGCAAAAGAGGAGATACTGATCACAACTCCTTATTTTATTCCGGGGGACAGCATCACAGAAGCAATAAGGATAGCGGCATTAAGTGGACTTTCAATAAAATTGCTTGTGCCGGGTATTTGTGATTCAAAGCTGGTTAATGCCGCCTCGAAATCTTATTACAATGACCTGTTGCAGGCAGGCGTGGAGATCTATCTTTACCAAAGAGGATTTGTTCATGCCAAAACATTGGTAGCAGATGGTAAACTTTCGATTATCGGGACAGCCAATATGGATTACCGGAGTTTTGAATTGAATTTTGAAGTGAATGCCATTATTTACGACCAGCCATTTGCACAGCAAATGCGCAAAGTGTTTTTTGATGATTTGGAAACGGCCGAAAAGATCGATCCTGAGCGTTGGTATAAACGGCCCGCTTATGAACAATTTCCTGAAAAAATAGCCAGGTTGTTTTCACCGGTGTTATAACCCATCTTTAGTTTTCAATGGTGCAACCGAATCAGTCACCCCTTATGCGCCTGACCATTGATTTAAAGGACTCCTCGTCCCATTTGGCAAAGCGTCCCCTTTGCACGACAAGAGTGTTATCGATTTTAGGCTGAAGGAAGTAATAAAAGACAAACTGTTCTTTAGGATTTTGCCACCCAATTATTTGTCCAAAACGCAGGTCGTTGAATATAAGCGTATCCCTTTTTTTTTCAACCGTATAGAAATGTTGGGAAAAACGGATCAGTTGTTCTACTTCTTTAGTGTGTTCAACCGGTTGAAGTAAAGAATCATTGGAGGGAAAGAATTCAAGTGCCAGTTTATTACTGTGCTCAAAAACAGAACGGTAGCCAACATAGTAACCGCTGTCGGTTCCGGCTACAATGTACCATAACCAGTTTTGCAGAGGTGCCGGTGTTGTGAGAAATCTTGTATAGTGGATTTGCTGTTTGGCCAGCATCTTCTTTACATTACGATTGATGGTCACTTTATTGATAACACAATAACCCAGGTATAGCAAGCTCATTCCCAAACCAAACCGCCACAAAAATTTTCTTTTGGTGTTGTTTTTTTTAAACCACAACAGCATGACGAACGCTATAGCCGGGATTGCGGAAAAAAAAGGATCAGCCACGTACAGGATATTAAAAGAAATCCGGGTGTGACTAAAAGGTTCGAACCAACCGACTCCATAATTATTAAACGCATCTAAAAAGATATGACCCAAAATAACTGCGCCAAAGAAAGCTATCCATTTGACCAGTGAAATATTATGCGGGCGGTGCCAACGTTCAGCTAAGATGGCCAACAACATGGTCATAAGAGCGGAAAATAGAATGGAATGAGTGAACCCGCGATGTGCTAATAAATTGGAAGGAGTATCGAGCCAAAATGCGGCGAGAAAATCAATATCGGGAACGCTTTGGGCAAGAATTCCCCATATCATCGCTTTTTTCCCAACGGTATTTCCCGCAAAGGCTTCTCCCATACAAGCTCCCAGTACTATATGTGTAAGTGAATCCAATACGTTGAGTTGATCGGCGCATTAAGTTATTCCTTTATTACATACTTAATACCGATTTTTTTGAGCAAGTTAATAATAGTCATTGCAACCTGGACAAAGTTCCGATAGAATGGATAAAGCTATTACTGTTTCACATAAACGATGAATGATCACTAATGCAGAAAAGGAAACCACTAAACTTTTCTAACATGACGACACAGTCAAATGACAATATTCTCACCATTCACTAATTCTTCGGCGTCAACCGCAATAGCCGCTATAAATATGGTAATTTTAGGGTTTTAAATGGCGATACTCGGATGAAAAAAATATTTGTATTCCTGTTGGTGTTGGAGACATTAAACATATCAGCTCAAAATAATGATAAGGCGTTCATACGACTTGCCGCTCCAGCCCGGGAAACTAATGCAACGGGATCATCAAAACAGTTTATTTCCGGCGCCACTTGCAAAACCTGCAGGCTGACCATCAACAACAAACATGTAAAAGTATATCCGACGGGGGCATTTGCCTATGAATTAGATTTAAAACCTGGGGTAAATCAGTTCAACATCGAAGCTGAAGGTCGAAACAAAAGCACTGCCTCTAAAAAGATTTTATATAATTTTTCGCTGCCCGTTCGTGACACCGTTAAAGAGTTAGACATAGTCAGCATTAAAACATTTCCCGAAGGTGATCTGGTGTTATCGCCGGGAGATAAAATAAAGTTTAGGGTCAAGGCATTGCCATCCTGCATTGTTATGGTCGACAATACAATTCCATTATTTGAACTGCCAACAAACGCTGCCAATCCAGTTCCCGGCTTTTACCAGGGAGAATACAGCATAAAGGATACAGATATTTATTCATCGACGAGGCTACCCGTAACAATCACTGATTCTGAAGGTCGATCGGTTACAAAACGGACTGATAATACAATATCAGTTTTAAACCCGATATCGCCCGACATAATGATCACAAAAGGTCGACTTGCCCATTTACTATTTGGTTTGGGCGACGACCGCCTTGGAGGGGCAAAAATTGGCTATATTGACTCCCTGATACCATTGCATATAACGGGGAAGATCGGTTCATTGTATAGAGTGCAGTTGACCAAATACCGGACGGCATATATCCCTGACGATGTCGTCGACCCATTGCCGAAAGGAAGCTTTATCCCGGAATCTTTAACCGGAGATTGGAGAATATATGGGGATTCCATGTTTGACTACGTGCAGGTAGGATTGTTCTCCAGGTTACCCTATCAGTCATTTCAACTTATTGATCCCGCTAAAATCGTAGTTGATGTATTCGGTGCCACTAATAACACCAATTGGATTACCCAAATGGAGAATACCCGTGAAATCAAAAACGTTTATTATGAACAGGTAGAAGATGAAGTGTTGCGCATAACAATTGAGCTAAAACATCAGCAACACTGGGGTCACCAGCTTTACTATTTGGGAAATAACCTCGTCATTAAAGTGAGGCGCCAGCCTTCAGATCTTAGTCTTCGCAATCTCCGGATTGCCATCGATGCGGGCCATGGCGGGGGCAACACTGGTACATATGGACCGGCAGGGTCATCCGAAAAAGAGCTTGCTTTGGCAGTATCGTTAAAACTAAGACACGCCTTGCAAATGCAGGGAGCAAGAGTTCAAATGACCAGAATCACCGAAAGATTTGTCGACAATAAGGACAGGATATTATTGTATCGCGACAGCCTGCCGGACTTGCTTGTCAGCATTCATTTCAATTCTTCGGCAGATCCCATTTACACCGGTGGTACCAGCACTTATTATCGTCATATTGGTTTTAGAAATTTAAGCCGCGATATCTATAAGCGTATGCTTGAACTAGGGTTAAAGGACTACGGAAATACAGGAAGTTTTAATTTCATGCTAAATAGTCCCACCGAGTATCCGAATGCGTTGGTCGAAGTACTTTTTTTAAGCAACCCGGACGAGGAGATGTTGATACTTGAAGACGACTTTCAACAAAAAGTTGTAGATAAAATCGTATTGGGAATAAAAGATTTTTTTGCTGGATGCGGGGAAGAAAATTAGCAGGTGACTATACCAATTTACTGTCGTCTAATGCGGCATGATTTTAGAAGTAATGGGAGACACTCAATAAATCGCGTGCCCGCCACTAATTTTAAATGACCGATCTGCTTCCATGAAGTCCAAGTCCGATAATCCAATAAACAAAGGGATGCCTGTAATTAGATTTCTCGCTTTTATTTTACTGATAGGTTTAAGTTGCACAAAAGAAGATGATAAAAATATCGACCCCGAAGGTTTTGAAAGTATACCTGTTACTAACCCGGTGGCCCCCTTAATTATTGACGAAGCGTCCGGCATCGCAGACAGTAAAGCAAATACCGGCCATCTTTGGGTGCAACAGGATAGCGGTAACCCCAACGATATCGCTTTATTAGCGCAAAATGGAGTGCTACTCAAAAAAATTATCATCAAGTCAGCCGTGAACCGCGATTGGGAAGACCTGGCGACCGGCCCAGGGCCCGTCAGTGGAACCAATTATATTTACCTCGGAGACATTGGTGATAATGCACTCGCGGCATCCGAATATAATATCTATAGATTTCCCGAACCTTTATCGTCCACTGATACAGTTTTTAACTGGGAGAAGTTAACGTTTTCATATCCTGATGGGTCACACGATGCCGAAGCGATGATGGTTGATAATGCAACCAAGGATATTTTCATCATAACCAAGCAGGATTCCCCTTCACGAGTATATAGAATACCTTATCCGCAAAATACAACAGGTGACAACATAGCCATTTTTGCAGGGACACTTTCTTTTGGTGGCGCAACAGGAGCAGCAATTTCAAATGATGGAACTGAAATGCTGGTTAGAACCTACACATCAGTTTATTATTGGAAAAAGACGGCAAGCCAAAGTATAGAAGAGTTGTTGGCATCAAATCCCGTAACATTGGAGACCCAGTTCGAACCGCAGGGCGAGGCCATCTGCTTTAAAAATGATCGTTCCGGGTTTTTTACGTTAAGTGAACGACCTTCCATAATCGCCGGTGTCAATCTTAACTTTTACAAGCGAAAATAGTTTTGAATAAATATGAAAATTGCATTTAAGCTGTCTTCAATTCCTGCAACCACTTGTTTATATAAACATCCTTCGTCTTTCGCCTGTACTGCATGATAAATCGAGGGTGGGGAAGCGGCACAATCTCGCGGAAATAGTGATGTTGCTCATTTAAAGCGGATAAGAACTTATAGTTTTTTTCTTCACCGATGCAAAAGCATTTGTCCGTTCGAAAGCCCATCTTCACTTGTTTTTTGAGGGTGGCTTTAATAAAAGGAGTTACCGCCTGATGGAGCCTTTTGTCGTCGTAATAGTTTATATTCTTACCGCCTTTTATAAATCCCAGTGGACATACGGCACCGATAAAATAATCAGAATAAAATGACGTGGCTCCGCCATAAGCCGTTATCATTTCATAAATAAACTCTGCTGACAGTTCGCTGCCATTTCCCCAGCTATGATCAATACCGCAGTATTGTGTCAGCTGTCGCGGTGCGGTGAAATTAACCCCGGTAATGCCTGCTCCAAAGCGACCGGGGTTGATGCCAAGCATTAACCGGCGGGGCTTGTTGTCGGGATAAAATTTCAAAAAAAACGTCTTGACCGTATCCATTACCTCTTGGTTCGGCTGCGGATGCAATATCTCAATATCCGCCGGGATTTTTGGAGGATCCAGATGACCATAAAATTTAATGAGATCCCGGGCTAACGTTTTCATAACTTAATCGTGTCACATTAATTACAGTAATAAACATGGTATCGCTAATTTACCGGTCTTTTTTTTTGCTAAGAAAAAAAAGCAATATTGCGATCACTACAAAGCCAAGTGAACCGTATACGAGGTAGCTAAAAGGCATCAGAAAATATTTAAATGGGATATAAGGTGGTTGTCCCGGTATTTATCAAAATCAATAAAACTTACCTTCACAGTGTACTGAAATTATATGAAATTTTTATTCAAATTATCCCTGGCGTTCTTTTCATTAACATTTGCGGCAGCGGCCCAAAAGAAAATTAAACTGGAGTCACCCCGTGGTAATATCGTTTTTAATTTTCGAATGATTGATAAAAAGCCTTTCTATAGTATCGCTTTTAAAGGTAAAACAGTTGTGGATGAATCCGGGCTGGCACTTCAGATTGAATTTGAAAATTTTGAACGTGGTATGACCTTGGGTAAACCTGTCTTCCGCAACGGGTTGGAAAACTATGAATTAATTGTCGGTAAGGCAAAGCATGTTGAATCCCGGTATAAAGAAGTAATATTACCGATTTCAGAATCAGGGGCACCATTCAAAAAAATAGATATTGTAGTCAGGGCATTTGACGACGGGCTGGCATTCCGCTATGAGTATCCGCAACAGGGTGGATGGACGTCTTACACATTACTCGATGAAAACACAAACATTAAGATCAGCGGTGATCCGATGGTCCACGCATTGTTTCTCCCTAACTATACAACATCCCATGAAGGAGAATACACGCATGCCCGGTGGAGCGCTTTGACTAATGATAGCCTTATGGCCGTTCCGGCCGTATTTGAATTTCCCGGTAATGCTTTTATGGCCATCACGGAGGCTGCCCTCCTGGATTATGCTGGCATGTACCTTATGAAGCACGACAACCGGCTTATCAGTAAATTATCTCCATTACCAGGTCAAACTTCAGTCAAGGTGAAGGCAAATTTGCCTCATCACAGTCCCTGGCGTGTGTTCATGATTGCGGATAGAATGGGTGCTCTCTTAGAAAGCAATATTCTCACTGATTTAAACGAACCGACCAGGTTAAAAGATATAAGCTGGTTAAAACCAGGAAAGACAACTTTCCCGTGGTGGAATGGAAATGTAACACCGGATACGCTGAATGCACCGGGAAACAATTTTGTTACACAGCAGTATTATATTGACTTCTGCGCCCGCAATGGAATAGAATATCATTCAGTAGTGGAGTATGGACTCCATCAATGGTATGTAGATGACGGTGTGAATTTTCAACCAGGCCCTCATCCCGATGTTACTAAACCTGTGCCCGGTCTTAACATGAAAGACGTTTGTGACTATGCTAAAAGCAAAGGAGTGGGAGTGAGGGTGTGGGTGCATTGGGCAGCGCTTTATCCGCAATTGGATACCGCATTTGCAATTTTCGAGCAGTGGGGGTTAAGCGGGATGATGGTAGACTTTATGGATCGCGACGACCAGGAAATGGTCAATATACAAACTGAAATGCTGGAGAAAGCTGCAAGGCATAAATTGCATATCCAGTTTCATGGTGCATATAAGCCAACCGGTCTACATAGAACTTATCCCAACGAGCTGACACGTGAAGGCACGTTGAACTATGAGGTCAACAAATGGGAAAAACGAATAACCCCGGACCACGACCTCGACATCGTTTTTATTAGAATGCTTGCCGGCGCTACGGACTATCATATGGGCGGCTTCAGGGCAGTGCCGGATGCCGAATTCAAAGTTCAGTACACACGGCCGTTAATGTTGGGTACGCGCTGCCACATGCTGGGTTTGTATGTTGTGTTCGAAAGCTATCTTCAAATGGTTTGCGATTATCCCGCAGCTTATGAAGGCCAGGAAGGATTTGATTTTGTAAAGAGAGTACCGACCGTCTGGCATGAAACCAAAGTATTGGATGGTAAGCTGCGTGAGTTTATTTCTATTGCCAGGAGAAAGGACAACGATTGGTATGTAGGCGCTATTACAAACCACTCCGCGCGAAGCATTGACATTAAGCTGGACTTCTTACCAGAAGGAACATACGAAGCTGAAATTTACAGCGATAGTAACAACGTTGCCACGGATCCTAACAAACTTGACAAGCGAATTATTGTTGTCACAAAAAAAGATTCAATACCGGCAAAGCTCGCTCCAGGTGGTGGGCTAGCCGTCTACCTTAAGAAGCTTCCTGGCAATTGATGGACAGCAAAACCCGCCCAAAGTTTTACCCTTCGGGCGGCCTTTTATTCATGCTTTAACTCATTGACTAAATTAATCGTCGGGTTTCTTTTATCATTGGACGGTTTCTTATATCTTGGGAGTTGATGTAAATTATCGTTTAACTAAAATCCAACTTATGGAATCAAACCAACAACATCTTTTTGCTGACCCCACATATCATTGTGTGCAGGCAAGCGGAATCAAACGATTTGTCAACTACCTGGTCGACCTTATAGTTTTTTTCGGTATTGTGTTTATCGCGGCCTTTGTGGTAGGAATGCTCAATCCCCAAACAATTAATTCAATAACCGAAGAGAATACAGGAACGGATATCATCGAAAACCTGGTCTATACAGCGATTTTTACCTTATACCTGTTTGGGACCGAGACCATCTTCAAAGGAAAAACGGTTGGTAAAGTAATCACGGGTACCCGGGCCGTAAATGAAGATGGAAGCAACATCACGCCAAAGACCGCTTTATTGCGCAGTTTAAGCAGGATAGTGCCGTTTGAAGTTATCAGCGCACTCGGAAGTCCTTCGTATCCATGGCATGACAAGTGGACGAAGACATATGTCATTGATGAAAAAAAATCAAACAGGCCCGAAGAACAGTAAGAAATATTTATTTTTTCGGGAATAGAAAAGAGGCTGTCTCAATCGTTGTCAGCCTGAGCCTGCCTGTCGGCAGAAAGCTTGTCGAAGGCTCGACTCAATATGACAATCAAACTGATTTTGAGACAGCTTCTTTTTTGAATTTATTAAAATGATTTATTCGCAAAGCTTGATGGTTTCCGTTGATTCTGTGCTGACTTGTATTTTGTTTACTTTATTGGCCTTCGAATAATAAAGGATCATTATCCCATAGGCAGTGGTAAACGCATCCCAATTCACGTCTTTTATTTTTGGATTTCCCAGCCACTTGAAAAGATTGTTTCGGCTGGCTCCCATTAGTGGTAAGCTTAATTTCCCTTTAAATTTTGGACCTATCTCAACGTAATCCCTGCCGGTATAGAAAAAGATATCCTTGTCTTTGTAAAAAACACCTCCACCACAGTTGGAAGAATTTGCTTCAGGTGCTTCACTGGTATAACAGGGTAATTTCGCTTTTATTTGTGTGTTGTTGTCGGTGATCTTCAATTCATTTATTCTGCCGTCAAGCAGGTCAACCGTGAATTGTGGACATACAGTAGTTGTTTTCAACTGTGCCTTCAACCCAACCACCAGGAAACAACTTACAAGAAGAATTAATGTTTTCATAATCGTCAGTTTAAACAAAAAATGTGTTTTCAAATTATTAGAGTTAACCGGCTGCTTAATTAACAAACCCGGAATCATCCCTGATTTTATCAACGGGAAAACCTGTTAAAAAGTATTAATGGATGTATTTTCCGGCGGGGGTTTGTTTTCCCTTAGTATTATTTCCTGATGCAATGCACATTATGACGGTTGCCAGGGCTAAATTTACCGCGGATTTGCGGCTACATTTTTTATATTAGTACGTCGTAAGATCAAATCATTTAATTATTTATTCAGTCAGTTAGACAGGTATATGCACAGAAAAAAACCCGGCGTCGATGTGGTCAGGGATTTACTTGAACTTACCCTGCAAGCCTATCCTGATTCAACATTTACCAGGAGCCTGTTATTTCAATATGAGGAGCGGGGAGGCCTGAGCAAAAAGCAATTGGAGGGATTGTACAAGAAAGCGACAAAAGTTAACTCTATACCCGCTGCAAAATTGGCAACGCTTGAGGCTATGATCCTGAAACGACCCAACCGGTATAAATCGGATCTGCCGGAAAACACGCCATTGTATACCAGGGATAGCAAAATCGGGCAATTGATACATGATATTCTTGGCAAATATCCCGAACACAAAAGAGTCCTGTTCTTCAAGGCGAAATTTGACAACAATGAGATTCTTTCATCAGTTGAAATTACGGAGTTGGAAAGATTTCACAGGTTACTGTTGAAAAATTAGCAACACTCTTAGCCTGAAGTTCATCCTGGATGTTTTTTGGCAAGATTTTTTTATCAATTCATTTCGCGAAAAAACAAAATCACTTAACACTCGTTTTCAGAAGGATTTAGCAAGTAACAATTACCTTTTTAAAACACCTTCATAAATCTTTATCCATTCATCGACTGATATTTTTTTTACCAGGTCCCCGATCAATTCATAGGGGATGTGTTCAGCCTTCTTGAAACGGATACAGCTTTTGCCCATGTCTAATTTCGCAGTGCTCTGTTTCGGATATTCTTCAGTGAACCATTTTAATAATTTGGGATTCATATATAATCCCATGTGATAAAAGGCGATGAAATGTTTTTGGGAAGCAATATTGGCAAATGGCAGCGGTTGTTTAGGATCGCAATGATAACCCTGAGGATATAATTCGTGTGGCACTACGTAGCCAAGCATGCCATAACTCATTACTTCTTTAAATCCCTTTGGTAAATTTTTCATGACCGTTTCCCTGAGTCTCATGACGGGCACTTTTCTATCGGCCGGTAAATCTTTAAGATACTGTTCAGGAGTTGCTGCCTTTGAGATCATAGATTTTTCAATAAAAATAATTCATTTGTCAAGACAGAAAAAAACAAAGAAGGTTGTTGGCGCCCATCGACGCGAAGGGCTAATGATTAATTCCGAAGGACGCCAACAACACTATTAATCTGCCTGTATTTGGCCATACGCTACTATTTTTTTGCCACCCCTTTTGTTCCTGTATTAATATCTACAAGCTCACGACCTTCAGGTAATTCGCTCGAGGCATAATAGAGTCTCAATACATGGCTATTCCCGCTCTGCAGTCCCAATAAATCCCTAACTTCGCAGGTCATCCGCGTACCTTCATCTTTGAAATTCCATTTTTTTAAAGTGGTATTTTTTTCATCCTTGATCGTTAACACCCGGTCCTTACCAGTTTTGCCACAATGATGGTAAACAATGGCTAATTGATCGCCTGGTGCTGCCTGGTCAAGATTTAACGTCTTAACCGTTTTCATCTCGTTTCCAAACTGCTGAAGCACTACTTTGTTATTGAGAAATACCTGGAAGCCTTCGCCGCCTGCGGGTGCAGTGGAAAATGAAAATAAAAGTGCACAAAAAACAAGACATGCCAGCTTTTTGAACATGTTGGTGTTGCTGATAATCGGTAACATAATTAAATATTTAAGTTTATTAAATGATACAGTCGTATCCTTTCCGGTGTAAAAAAACGATCCTGGCGGGTCCCGGAGGAATATGTTTGACGACAGGCAGGTGATGCTTGATGTTCTACGCGGAACTGGTTTTATTTTTAATTGCATTACTTTGCCGAAGCAAGAATAATTAACATGGAAACAACAATAGAAGCATCGAAGGATCTCCGGCTGGCGGTTTTGATCGACGCAGATAACATTCCTTATTCAAATGTTAAGGAAATGATGGAGGAAATAGCCAAATATGGGACCCCAACGTTTAAACGGATTTATGCGGATTGGACAAAACCGCATGTGGCAGGATGGAAAAATGTTTTGCTGGTGAATGCAATCACGCCCGTCCAGCAGTACAGTTATACGTCAGGTAAAAATGCTACCGATTCGGCAATGATCATTGACGCAATGGATATTTTATACACCGGCAGGGTTGATGGCTTTTGTATTGTTTCCAGCGACAGTGACTTTACAAGGATCGCCACCCGGCTGCGCGAGGCCGGAATGAAAGTCCTTGGAATCGGTGAGAAGAAAACGCCGCTTCCGTTTATCAGCGCCTGTGACAAATTTATTTACCTGGAGATTCTGAAAGCTCCAAAAGAGATTGAAAAAAGCGTTGGCCCTTCGAGGACAACAGAGGCAATGCCTCCAAAAAGTGAAGCAATTGGAAAAATTGACAGGGAACTTACCAAATTAATTGCGGATAGTATTAATGATGTTGCGGATGAAGATGGATGGGCATTCCTGGGCAATCTCGGCAGCCTCCTCATTAAGAAACAACCTGACTTTGATTCCCGTAATTACGGATATGCAAAGCTTTTACCATTGATCAAAAGCATCAATAAGTTTGATATTGATGAACGTAAATCAGGAAAAGCTAATATCCGGCACGTGTATGTCCGTAACAGGTAGTTTGCGCCGACATTAGTTAAACCTGGTAATCGCATCGATGGTCTTATCGATATCTGCCATCGAAAGCGCATTATTCAGAAACCAACTTTCAAAAGCGGAGGGAGGCAAATAGACCCCCTCTTTAAGCATATGATGGAAAAATGACCGAAACATAGCCTGGTCACTTCTCGCCGAGCTCGCGAAATCAGTCACATCCTCACTTGTAAAATGAACGCTTACCATACTGCCAAACTGGTTGATCCGGACTGGAATATTTTTACTTTCAAAAACGCGAGCCATTCTTTTTTTCAGCGATATCGTCTTTTCATTCAGGTCGGAATAAATCGAAGGATTATTTTTCAATTCAGTTAACAACGTATAACCGGCGATCATCGCCACGGGGTTACCGCTAAGCGTTCCCGCCTGGTATACGTTACCGATAGGGGCAATACATTCCATAATTTGTTTTTTGCCTCCAAATGCACCTACGGGCAACCCTGCCCCGATCACCTTACCATACGTCACAAGGTCGGCATCAATTTTAAATGCTTGTTGTGCACCACCGGCAGCCAGGCGAAACCCTGTCATTACTTCATCAAAAATCAATACTATATTTTCATTGTTGCAAAGACTGCGCAGGCCTTCCAGGAATCCTTCCTTAGGCAGGATGCAGCCCATATTGCCAGCTACAGGCTCAATGATGATGGCAGCGATTTCGTTTCTATACTCGTTAATCAACTGTTGCACGGCTTCAAGATCATTGTAAGCAGCAGTTAGCGTGTCATTGGCAACGGCAGCGGGAATTCCAGGTACATGCTGAATGCCTAAGGTGGCCGCACCGCTGCCGGCTTTTATCAAAAATGAATCAGCGTGACCATGATAACAACCTTCGAATTTGATAATCTTATTTTTCCCCGTATAACCCCTTGCCAGTCGAACCGCGCTCATACAGGCTTCTGTTCCGCTGCTCACCATCCTGATCAGATCCACATTCGATACCATCGATTTTATTAATTCGGCCATTTCAATCTCCAATTCCGTCGGCGCTCCAAACGACGTACCGTCAGTAACTTTTTCTTTTATCGCTGCAACAACCGGCTCATAGGCATGCCCCAATATCAATGGACCCCAGCTCGCGATATAATCGATAAAACGATTACCATCTGCATCGTATAAATAAGCTCCTTTTGCCTTCGTAATAAATAGGGGCGTTCCGCCAACACCTTTGAATGCCCTGACGGGAGAGTTTACACCACCGGGAATAGATTGCTTTGCACGGGAAAATAGAGTTTCGCTGTTGTGGTACATGAAAGTAAATGGTGAATAGTGAATTGTGAGTTATGAGTGAAGATTCCTAATTTATGTGGAAAATGATTTTCTGGTTATGAAGAGATTAATTTCACGGCCTGTTTTGCAAAATAAGTTGCGATGAGGTTCGCCCCGGCACGCTTGATCGCAGTTAGTGATTCGATGATCGCCTTATTTTCGTCGATCCAACCTTTTTCCGCCGCAGCTTTTATCATCGCATATTCCCCGCTCACATGATAGGCGCTTACAGGAACGTTTACAGCATTCTTCACTTCGCGGATTATATCCAGGTAGGTCATTGCCGGTTTTACCATTACAATATCTGCTCCTTCTTCCACATCCATCAAGACTTCTTTTATGGCTTCGAGGCGATTCGAAAAATCCATTTGATATGTTTTTTTATCACCAAAACCAGGTGCGCTGTCCAATGCATCGCGGAAGGGACCATACATACACGACGCATATTTAGCACTGTAGCTCATGATGCCGGTTTTTGTGAATCCATTTTCTTCAAGTGCCTTCCTGATGGCTCCGATGCGACCGTCCATCATATCGCTGGGTGCAACGAAATCAGCGCCGGCCTTTGCATGACTGACACTCATTTTTGATAGGGCTTCTACCGTTTCGTCGTTAAGTATTTCTCCATCCTTAACAATGCCGTCGTGTCCATAGGTAGAATAGGGATCCAGTGCTACATCCGTCATCACCAGCATTCCGGGCACTGCACTTTTTATAGCTTTAATGCTTCGTTGCATCAATCCGTCCGGGTTCCAGGCTTCCCTGCCGGTATTATCTTTCTCATCGTCTTTGCATTTGATAAAAAGCAATACGCATTTTATACCAAGATTCCACAAACTTTTTACTTCCTTAACGGTGATATCTAAAGTGTTTCGATAATAACCCGGCATTGAAGGTATTTCGAATTTTTGATTTTCACCCTCGTCAATAAATAACGGTACGATAAAGTCTCCCGGGCTTAAGTTGGTTTCGGCTACGAGGCTGCGGATAGATGGGTTGGTTCTCAGTATCCTGTTTCTTCGCTGTAAATGCATAAGGTCTTTTTTTTGAATATACCTTTATTGATTACACCCAGTCCCGCGGGTGCAGGCAAAATTGCAGCAATTTTTCTTCTTCACTTCCTGGGGAAGGCTGGTAATTATAGATCCATCTTGCTCTTGGTGGCAAACTCATCAAAATACTTTCTGTACGGCCGTTGGTTTTCAAACCGAAAATCGTACCGCGGTCGTGAATTAAGTTAAATTCGACATAGCGTCCGCGCCTGATTTCCTGCCATTCAATTTGCCTTTCAGCATAAGAGCAGTTTTTACGTTTGGCGACTATCGGAAGATACGCCGCCAGGAAAGCATTGCCGTTCGCCTGTTGAAAAGATAATAGTCGCTCAGCATCTTCTTCACTAGCCGGACGCAGGTAGTCGTAAAATACACCGCCAATACCCCTCATTTCATGATTACGATGTGTATTTGAAAAGTATTCGTCGCAATTTTTTTTGTATTTACGATATAGTTCCCCGCCAAAGGGATCGATTGCAACTTTTAATGTTTGATGGAAATGCCGGACATCTTCCTGGAAAAAATAG